>FLYJ01000101.1_pt1 | contig 189306 bp, 187 predicted proteins | sample 1122561 | NCBI WGS metagenome assembly FLYJ01 (sample SAMEA4346788, study PRJEB14843) | hot springs metagenome | biome: Terrestrial Biome; feature: Habitat; material: Sediment | place: India | collected 2012-06-12 | depth 1760 m
CAAGACAAAGAAAGTAAGTCGCCCCCGGCAGGGGGTGAAACAAGGGATGCACCAGCAACGTCAAGCAATAACCGACTCAACAAATAAACCACCGCCCCATCATGACCACCCGCCAACTAAGCTGGCTAGAATCCGCCAACACCCCCGACACCCATTTCCCCCTGGAAAACCTGCCCTTCGGCATCTTCTCCACCAAGGAAAACCCGTCGCCACGCGCAGGCGTGGCCCTTGGCGATCAGGTCATCGATCTCGGCGTGCTGGATGATGCCGGCCTGCTCCCCGCAGCAACACGCGGCACGTTCCGCACCGGCAAACTCAACACCTTCATCGCACTCGGCAAGCCCGTCTGGGCAGAAACGCGCAAGAAACTGCAAGCGCTGTTCAGCGTGGCCGACACGCACGTGCGCGACAACGCCACACTGCACGCTCGCGCGCTGGTGCCGCAGGCGCACGCCGTGATGCACCTGCCCATCGACATCCCCGGCTACACCGATTTCTATTCGTCCAAGGAACACGCCACCAACGTCGGCCGCATGTTCCGAGATCCCGAGAACGCGCTGCTGCCCAACTGGCTGGAAATCCCGATCGGCTACAACGGCCGCGCCAGCTCCGTGGTGGTGAGCGGCACACCGCTGCACCGCCCGATGGGCCAGATCAAGCTGCCCGACCAGCCGCGCCCGATCTTCACGGCCTGCCGCAAGCTGGACTACGAGCTAGAGATGGCGTTTGTGGTCGGCAAGCCCAGCGTGCTCGGTGAGCCGGTTTCCGTGGACGCCGCACCGGACTACATGTTCGGCGTCGTGCTGCTCAACGACTGGAGCGCGCGCGACATCCAGCAATGGGAATACGTGCCGCTCGGCCCGTTCAACTCGAAGGGGTTCGGCACATCGATCTCGCCGTGGATCGTGACGATGGAAGCGCTGGAGCCGTTCCGCGTGGCCAATCCGGCGCAATCGCCCGAGCCGCTGGAGTACCTGCGGCAAAGCCGGCCGAACGCCTACGACATTGCGCTGGAAACCGCGCTGCGCCCGCACGGCGGCGAGCGCACCACCATTGCGCGGACGAACTTCCGCGCGATGTACTGGACGATGGCGCAGCAGCTTGCGCACCACACGGTGTCGGGCTGCAACGTGCGCGTGGGCGACCTGATGGGCTCCGGCACCATCAGCGGCACCACCCCGGATTCGTACGGCAGCCTGCTGGAGCTGACGTTCAACGGCAAGCAGCCGCTGGAACTCGGCAACGGCGTCAAACGCGCGTTCCTGGAAGACGGCGACGAAGTGATCATGACCGGCTGGTGCCAGGGCGATGGCTACCGCGTGGGCTTCGGTGAGGTGCGCGGCGAAATCCTGCCGGCGCGCGGCGCGAAGTAAGGCTGGGTTGTGCAACGGATTCACGGTCCGTTGCGCTCTGCCTGCTTGGTTTTGGCTGCGGCGCAGGCCAGCATCGCGTCACCCATCAGGTGCTGGCCGCTGGCCTTGAGTGCCTCGCCGGCGCCGGCCATGTCGCGCGTCTCCTTGTTCTGGCTCAGCTTGAGCTTGCCGTCGAGGCGCGTGATCTCGATCTCGATGCCGACGATCATCTTGAGCAGGGCATCGGTGTAGTCGGCGGGGGCGTCCGACATCTTCCACGGCGTCGGCTGCGATGCCTCGTGCGTGCGCGTCAGGCGCGCCACCACACCGCGCACAAAGCGCTCGTCGTCACGCACGGTGATGCGGCCATGGGCGTGCACCACGCGGTAGTTCCACGTCGGCACCTGCCTGTGCGCCTCGTGCTTGCTCGGGTACCACGTCGGCGAGATATACGCATCGCCCGCACGGAAGATGACGAGGACTTCATCGCCACCGGCCACGTCCTGCCACACCGGGTTGGCGCGCGCCACGTGCGCATGCAGCGTGCCGAGCGGCCCGTCCTCGGGCAGCAGCAGAAACGGAAGGTGGTTCGCATCGAGCCCGTTCCTGCCGTGCGTGACAAGCGAGCCGAACGGGTTCTGCGCGATCAGCGCATGCAGCGCTTCGGTGCGTGATTCTTCGAAGTGGGCGGGGACGTACATGGCGGCTCCGTAAAGTCCGGCGCAGCGGACGAACCCCCCATTGTGCGCGCATGCGTGGCCCCAAAACTGAGCCAACTTTGCGCGAGTGTTTAGGGCCAGCCTAATCGCGCAGCAGGTGCTTGGCGATGATGAGCTGCTGGATCTGCGTCGTGCCTTCGTACAGGCGCAGCAGGCGCACGTCGCGGTAGAAGCGCTCGGCCTTGTATTCGGCAATGTAGCCGGCGCCGCCGTGGATCTGCACCGCGCGGTCTGCCACGCGGCCCACCATCTCGGTGCAGAACATCTTCGTGCAGGAGGCCAGCATGCTCACCTCGTGGTCTTGCTTGCCGACGGGCTTGGCGTCATAGCGGCGGGCGCAGTCGCGCACCATCGACATGCCGGCATACAGCTCGGCCTGGCTGTCGGCCAGCATGGCCTGGATCAGCTGGAAATCGGCGATCGGCTGGCCGAACTGCCTGCGCTCCTTGGCATACGCCACCGCATCGGTAATGAGCCGATGCGCCATGCCGCATGCGAGCGAGGAGATATGCAGGCGCCCGCGATCGAGCACCTTCATCGCCGTCTTGAAGCCCTGCCCTGCCACGCCGCCGATGATGTTCGCCGTCGGCACGCGCACGTTGTCGAGCACCACGTCGCACGTCTTGGTGCCGCGCTGACCCATCTTCTTGTCCGGCTTGCCGAGCGTGATGCCCGGCGTGTCGGCCGGCACGATGAAGGCGGAGATGCCGCCGGCACCCTCGCCGCCAGTGCGCGCCATCAGCGTAAAGGCGCCTGCGCGCGGCGCGTTGGTGATGAAGCGTTTGGTGCCGTTGATGACATAGTGGTCGCCCTCGAGCACGGCGCGCGTCTGCAGCGATGCGGCGTCCGAGCCTGCATTCGGCTCCGTCAGCGCAAACGAGATGATGAGCTCGCCACTGGCGATGCGCGGCAGGTAGCTGGCCTTCTGCGCCTCGGTGCCGTCCATCAGGATGCCCTGCGAGCCGATGCCCACGTTGGTGCCGAACACTGACCGGAACGCCAGCGCCGTATGCCCGAGGTCGTATCCGACCTCGCATTCCTGCGCCATCGACAGGCCGATGCCGCCGTATTGCTCGGGAATGGACAGGCCGAACAGGCCCATTTCCTTCATGTCGGCAACGATGTCAGCGGGCACGTCGTCCTCTTCCTCGAGGATGTTTTCCGCCGGCATGAGCCGTTCTGCGATGAAGCGCTGCACCGATTGCTGCAGCAGGCCGAAGGATTCGTCGTCGAGCGCCATGTGGCTTGGCTCCATAGGGGTGTTGCGGGTGATGTTACCGGGCTGCGACGCTTTGACAATCCTGGCTTGCATCAACAGAATGTCGAATCGCCTTCACCAATTGCGGCCCCCACATGGACCTCAACGCGCTCAAGCTGTTCGTGGAAATCGTCGACGCGGGCAACCTGTCGGCGGCGGCGCGGCGGCTGCAGACCACGCGCTCGAACGTCAGCCACCGGCTCAAGGCATTCGAGCGCGCACTCGGGGTGCAATTGCTGCGCCGGACGACGCGCCGCGTGGAGCCCACGGAGGTCGGCGCCGGCATCTATGAGCATGGACGCAGCATCCTGCGTGAAATGGCGGCGGCCGACGCGCTGGTCTCGTCACTCGGCAAATCGCTGCAGGGCAGCGTGCGGCTGTCAGTTCCGACGGGGTTGGGGCACCTGCTGGTGTCGCCGCTGCTGGTGGCATTCAAGCGCGCCTATCCGGACATCCGCCTCGACGTGCGGTTCGACAACCGTGTATCCGACCTGATCGGCGAAGACGTCGATGTGGCGCTGCGCATCGTGTCGAACCCGCCGGAGTCGCTCGTCGCCACCCTGCTCGACGAGGTCGACTGGGTGCTGTGCGCGGCGCCCGATTACCTGGCCGCGCGCGGGGTGCCGGAAACGCTCGATGCGCTGGCCGGCCACACCATCGTCAGCGCGCCGGCCGTGGGGCAGCCGCTGCGGCTGTCGGCGCAAGCGGGGGAGGAACGCACCCTCGTCACGCTGGACCCGGGCGTCTCGTCAGACAACTACCTGTTCCTGCAAGCGGCCGCGCGCGCCGGCAACGGGCTGGGCATCCTGCCTTACTACGCCGCGGCCGACGATTTGCGCGACGGGCACGTCAAGCGCGTCTTGCCCGGCTATCGGTTCAGCGTCTTCGGCAGCCGCCTGTACATGCTGGCGATGCCGAGCCGGTATCGGACGCTGGCGACGCGGCATTTGCTGGATTTCCTCAAGGAGGGGCTGCAGGGCAAGCTGCCGCGGCTGCCCCAGAAGGCGCGTGCCTGATCAGGCCTCCAGCGGCATCAGCCCCGGCAACTGCGCAAAGCAGATCGCCTTGGCCGTCTCGATGAAGTCCTGCGCAAACGGCGCCTGCGCGTAGTCGCGCGTCATGGCGGCGTAGAGATCGCTCCACAGGCCATCCTTGCCGACACGCTTGGCGATCACGTATTCGTAATCGACGTAGTTCTTGATGCCCCAGCTCGGCAGCGCGGCCAGCCCGCGGCGGCTCGCGACGAGCTGCAGCACGGCAATCGTGAGTTCCGCCGTGCGGCGGTTGAACGCAATGCCGGCAGGCGTCAGGACCTGCCGGATCAGATCGATACGCTCTTCCGGCACGGGATACGTGATGAGCGTCTGGTCGGCAAAGTCCTTCGCCTCCATCCATTTCCTGTTGCGCAGCGGGTGGTCGACCGGCAGCACGGCCAGGATCTCGAAGCGGAACAGCGGCGCGAACACCACGCCCCGGCGCATCTTGGCATCGGAGCCGATGACCACGTCGGCGCGGCCGTCCTTGAGCAGCGCCAGCGGATCCGTATGGAAGCCGGAGACGAGATCCATCTCCACCTCGGGCCAGCGCTGGCGGAAGGCGTCCATCACAGGCATCAGCCAGTCGAAGCACGTGTGGCATTCCAGCGCGATACGCAGCGTGCCGGCCGCCCGGCCCTTGATGCGCTCGAGGTCGCGCTCGGCGGTCTGGATGTCGGCGACGACCTTTTGCGCGAGTTCGAGCAGGCGCTCGCCGGCTTCGGTCAGCTCGACCGTCTGGCCCTTGCGGCGCACGACCGGCAGCCCGTAGTGCGATTCCAGCGCGCGCAACTGGTGCGACAGCGCCGATTGCGTCAGATGCAGCCGCTCGGCTGCGCGCGACACAGAGCCGCCATCGGCCAGGGCGATCAGCGTGCGGAGGTGACGGATTTCGAGCATGTTCCGAGGCGCCTCAAAATATGAATCTTATTCAAAGATACCGAAAATAATATCATTTGATTCATGATCGAGGGTCGCCCATCATCGCAGGACTGCAACACATTGCCTCTCTGTGCGATCAACATGACGACCATCCACACCCTCGGCTACCCGCGCATCGGCGCGGAACGCGAACTGAAATTCGCGCTTGAATCGTTCTGGAAAGGCGCTTCGTCCGAAGACGACCTGCGCGCCACCGGCCGTGCGCTGCGTGAGCGCCACTGGGCTGCCCAGCGCGACGCCGGCCTCGACTACGTGACCGTGGGCGATTTCGCCTGGTACGACCAGGTGCTGCAGACGGCGGCCCTGCTGGGCGCCCTTCCCACGCGCTATGGCTTTGACGCGGCACAGCTGACGCTGGCGCAATCGTTCGTGCTTGCACGCGGCAATGCCGACCACGCGGCCATGGAAATGACCAAGTGGTTCGATACCAACTACCACTACCTCGTGCCGGAACTCACGCCCGACCTGCTTGATCGGCAATGGGGCCCCGGCACCGAATGGCTGTTCGACGAAGTGCGTGAGGCGCAGGCCGCCGGCCATCGCGTGAAGGTCGCGCTGATCGGCCCGGTGACGTTCCTGCATCTGGCCAAGGCGCGCAATGGCCTGACCGACAAGCTCGCGCTGCTGCCGCAACTGCTGCAGGCCTACACGGCCGTGCTCAAGCGCCTGGCCGCACTGAACGTGGAGTGGGTGCAGATCGACGAACCCGCGCTCGTGCTGGACCTGCCGAATGCCTGGGTGGAAGCGTTTGGCCCGGCATACCAGGCGCTGGCCGCCGCCCATGGCCCCAAGCTGCTGCTCGCCACGTACTTCGAAGCCGCTTCGCATCATGCTGCGCTCATCAAGTCGCTGCCCGTGGCCGGCGTGCACCTGGACCTCGTGCGTGCACCGGAACAGTTGGGCAGCTTCGCGCCGTGGCCCGCCGACAAGATCCTGTCGGTGGGCGTGGTGGACGGCCGCAACATCTGGCGTACCGACCTCGCACGCGTGCTCGAGCGCCTGACGCCGCTGGCCGAAGCGTTTGGCGATCGCCTGTGGATTGCCCCGAGCTGCTCGCTGCTGCACGTGCCGGTCGACCTGTCGGCCGAAACCAAGCTCGACGACGAGCTCAAGGGCTGGCTCGCCTTTGCGCGCCAGAAGCTGGATGAACTGGCGGTGCTCAAGCGCGCCCTGGTTGAAGGGCCCGCGGCCGTGCAGACGGCGCTCGACGAGAACCGCGCCGCCATCGCCTCGCGTGCCCAATCGCGCCGCGTGCACAACGCCGGCGTCAAGAAGCGCGTGGCCGCCATCCGCCCCGAAGATGCCGAGCGCGGCGCACCCTACCCGGCTCGCGCTCAAGCCCAGCAGGCCCGCCTGAAGCTGCCGCTGCTGCCCACCACCACGATCGGCTCGTTCCCGCAGACGCCGGAGATCCGCCACGCACGCGCGCAACACAAGCGCGGCGAACTGCCCGCCCTGGACTACCTCGAACGCATGCGCGCCGAGATTGCCGACGTCGTGCGCCGCCAGGAAGCGCTGGGGCTCGACATGCTCGTGCACGGCGAAGCCGAGCGCAACGACATGGTCGAGTACTTCGGCGAGCTCCTCTGGGGCTACGCCTTCACAGCCAACGGCTGGGTGCAGAGCTACGGCTCGCGCTGCGTGAAGCCACCCGTCATCTATGGCGACGTCTATCGCCCCGAGCCGATGACGGTCGAATGGAGCAAGTATGCGCAAAGCCTCACGGCCAAACCGATGAAGGGCATGCTGACCGGCCCGGTGACGATGCTGCAATGGTCGTTCGTGCGCGACGACCAGCCGCGCGAGCAGACCGCGCTGCAGATCGCGCTGGCCCTGCGCGACGAGGTGTGCGACCTTGAAGCCGCCGGCATTGCCGCCATCCAGATCGACGAGCCGGCCTTCCGCGAAGGGCTGCCGCTGCGCGCATCGGATGTGCCGGGCTACCTGGAATGGGCGGCGCGCGCGTTCCGCGTCTCAGCCTCGGGCGTGCGCAACGACACGCAGATCCACACGCACATGTGCTACTCGGAGTTCAACGACATCCTGCCGGCCATCGCGTCGATGGATGCCGACGTGATCACCATCGAAACGTCGCGCTCGAACATGGAGCTGCTCGACGCGTTTGGCGAGTTTGCGTACCCGAACGAGATCGGCCCCGGCGTGTACGACATTCACTCGCCCCGCGTGCCGCGTGTGGAAGAAATGGAAGCGTTGCTCGACAAAGCCGCCCAGGTTGTGCCGGTGCAACGCCTGTGGGTCAACCCAGACTGCGGCCTGAAGACGCGCGGTTGGCCGGAAGTGGAAGCGGCACTGCAAGGCATGGTGGAAGCCACGCGCCGCTTGCGCGCCAAGCATGCCAATGTGCTGCATGCCGGCAGCAGGGCCGACCAGGGCGAAACCGCTACGGCCTGAACGTCAGCAAGGCTCAAAAAAAAGCGCCAACCGGCTTGCGCCGGTTGGCGTTTTGCCTTGTGCACTCACTCACATGGGAGGCTCTGCTCGGCCATGCCGGCCCGCGCCACCCGCAAAGCGCGCGGCGCCCGCAACGCCTTCGGCAAACACGACCGGTACGCCGCGCACGCCCTCCTGCCGCAATGCGTCGGCCAGCGGCAGATCCCATTGCGCATATACCGATGCCCGGTCGGCCAACATGCACTGCTGCGGAAAGGCGGCGATGTCCCGCGCGAGCTGTTGGGCGGCAGCGAGCGCGCCCCCGGGCTCGACCACTCGATTGGCGAGACCCATGGCCAGCGCTTCATCGGCAGACACGGCGCGGCCGGTCAGGATCATGTCCAACGCTCGGCCCATGCCGATGATGCGCGGCAAGCGCACCGTACCGCCGTCGATAAGGGGCACACCCCAGCGGCGGCAGAACACGCCGAATACGGCGTCGCGCTCCATGACGCGCAGGTCGGCCAACAGCGCAAGTTCCAGCCCGCCCGCCACGGCATAGCCGCTTACCGCAGCGATGAGCGGCTTGGACAGCGCCATGCGCGAAGGGCCCATCGGGCCGGGCATGCCGCCGTCAGGATCGAGATGATTGCGTCTGGAGGGGTCACCGACGGCCGTCAGGTCGGCGCCGGCACAGAAGTGGCCGCCAGTGCCGCCAAGCACGGCAACGCGCAACGCGTCATCGGCTTCGAAACGCTCGAACGCATTGAGCAGCGCGGCAGCGGTCGGCCCGTCCACCGCGTTGCGGCATTCGGGCCGGTTGAGCAGGATGGTGCAGACCGGGCCATCGGTCTGGAAGAGCACGGCATCGGGCATGGGCGGTCTCCGCAGCGCGGTACGTTGGCAGACCGCCCGATGCTACACCTAGCGCGGGCCATGCTCCGACGCGGCCTCCGCCCGGTTCCCGTGATGGCGCACGCCGCGGAACTTGTGCAAGGCCCACTCTTTAAAGTCGTCCACCTTCTCGAACACCACCGGCACCACGAGCAGGCTCAGCAGCGTGGAAGTCAGCAGACCGCCGATCACCGCCACGGCCATCGGTGCGCGGAAGCCGGCATCGCCTTCCAAGCCGAGCGCCATCGGCACCATGCCCGCCGTCATGGCCACCGTGGTCATGACGATAGGGCGGGCGCGCTTGTGGCAGGCGTCGATGATCGCCTCGGTGCGCGACATGCCGAGATCGCGCCGCGCAACGATGGCGTATTCGACCAGCAGGATCGAGTTCTTGGTGACGATGCCCATCAGCATCAGCAAGCCGATCAACGCCGGCAACGACAAGCTGAAACCGAACAGCGCCAAGAGCCCGAACGCTCCGCCCACCGACAGCGGCAGCGCCGCCAGGATCGTCACCGGCTGCGTGAAGTCGTGGAACAGCAGCACCAGCACCGCATACACGCACAGCACGCCGGCAAACATGGCGAGGAAGAAGCTGCCGAACAGCTCCTGCATGCCCTCGACATCGCCGGCGGCAATGCGGTGCACGCCTGCGGGCAGGTTCTTGATGGAGGGCAGCGCCTCCACGGCCTCGTTGGTGTCGCCGAGCGCGCGCCCCTCCAGCCCCACGTTGATGGTGACATTGCGGCTGCGGTCGTAGCGGTCGATCTGCGCGGGGCCGCTGGCGATGGAAATGTCGGCGATGTTCTCCAGCGGCACCGCGCCGTTGCGCCCCGGCACGCGCAACTGCCGGATCGTATCGATCTGGTTGCGCGCCTTCGGGTCGAGCTCCACGCGGATGTACACCTGCCGCTCTGGCAGGTTCAGCTTGGGCAGGTTGACGTCGTAGTCGCCGGCGGTGGCCACGCGCACGGCCTGGCCAATCGCCGCGGCGGTCACGCCTTGCTGTGCCGCGCGCGCAAAGTCGGGGCGGATGACGATTTCGGGCCGCAGCAGGCTCGCGGATGAGGTGACGGCACCCAGCCCCGGCACGGTGCGCAAGTCGCGCATGACATCGCGCGCGGCCCGCTGCAGCGTGACCGGGTCGTCGCCGGCCAGCACGACCTGCAGCTGTTCGCCGGAACCGACCGCGCCGAATGAGATACGCACGCCGGGTACGCCCTCGAGCATCTCGCGCAGCTGGCGCTGCACGTCCTGCTGCCTGATGTGGCGCTCGTGCCGGTCCGTCAGCGAGATCGTCAGCGTGCCGGTGCGGACTTCGCCGCCGCTCGAGCCCGGCACACCGGCCATCACGCCGGAGCCGATGGCGGTGTACACGCGTCGCACTTCCTTGTGCTGCATGATGATCCTGCGTACGCGTTCGGTGTTGTCGCGCGTTTGCGCGATGGTGCTGCCGGGCGGGCTTTCGACCGTCATCTGCAGCTGCGCCCAGTCTTCGGGCGGCAGGAACGTCGCTGGAATCAGCCCGATGATGGCGACCGACACGACGAAGAACGCCGCCGCCATGCCGCCCGTCTTCCACGGGTGGACGAGGCACCAGCGCGCCGCGCGCAGATAGCGCGTCATGATCCAGCTATCGCGGTTCGGCTCGGCCTGCGGCTTGAGCAGGTAGGCGGCCATCATCGGGGTGAGCAGCCGCGCCACCAGCAGCGAGGCCAGCACCGCCAGCGACGCCGTCCATCCGAACTGCTTGAAGAATTTGCCCGAGATGCCGCCCATGAAGGCCGTCGGCAGGAACACCGCCACCAGCGTGAGCGAGGTCGCAATCACCGCCAGGCCGATTTCCTGCGCCGCCTCCATGGCCGCTTCGAGGGGCTTCTTGCCGTTGCGCAGGTGGCGCACGATGTTTTCGACCTCCACGATGGCATCGTCGACCAGAATGCCGACGACCAGCGTCAGCGCGAGCAGCGTGATGCCGTTGAGCGTGAAGCCCAGCATGTCCATGGCGGCGAACGTCGGGATGATCGACAGCGGCAGCGCCACCGCCGACACGAACGTCGCGCGCCAGTCGCGCAGGAACAGCCACACCACCAGCACGGCCAGGATGGCGCCTTCGTACAGCGCGTGCATCGATGCGGTGTACGCATCGGACACCGGCTTGACCATGTTGTAGACCTCAGTCACCTGCACGTTGGGGCGTTCGGCCTGCAGCCGGGCCAGTGCGTCGCGTACGCCCTTGGCGACCGAGATCTCGCTCGCGCCGCGCGAGCGGAACACCTGGAAGCTCACCACCGGCTTGCCGTCGAGCAGGGCCATCTGGCGCGGCTCGGCGGCGGTGTCGCGCACGTCGGCCACATCCGAGAGGCGAATGCGCCGGCCGTCGGACAGCGGGATGTCCATCTGCGCGAGCTCGCGGGCGCTCTTCACAGTGCCCAGCGTGCGCACGGCCTGCTCCTGCCCGCCGATGTTGCCGCGCCCACCCGGCGCCTCCTGCTGCATGCCGCGCACCTGCGTGCTGACCTCGGCGGCCGTCACGTTCAGGGCCTGCAGGCGCACGGGGTCGAGCTGTACGCGCACTTCGCGGTCCACGCCGCCCTGGCGCGTGACCTTCGCCACGCCATGCACCGACAGCAGGCGCTTGTTGACCGTGTTGTCGACGAACCAGGAGAGGTCTTCCGGGTCCATGTCCGGCGCATTCACGGCGTAGGTCAGCACGGGCAGGCTGGCAAACGTCACCCGCGAGATGACGGGTTCCTGCACGTCGGACGGCAACTGCGCGCGGATGCGGCTCACCGCATCGCGCACGTCGTTCACGGCCTCCTGCACATCCTTTTCGAGCTGGAACTCGACCATCGTGGTCGAGCTGCCATCGTTGATGGTCGAAGTGATGTGCTTGATGGCGCCGATGCTGGCGATGCTGTCCTCGATCTTGCGCGTGACCTCGGTCTCCATCTGCGTGGGCGTGGCGCCCGGCAGCGTGGCCGTGACCGACACGGCTGGGAAGTCGATGTCCGGAAAATTCTGGATCGACAGCATCTTGAACGACACCAGCCCCGCCACCGTGATCAGGATGAACAGCAGGATCGACGGAATCGGCTTGCGGATCGCCCACGCGGAAAAGTTCATCGCCGGGCTCCTGCGGGCGCCGATGCCGCGGACGCCGCAGCACTGGCGTCCGCCACACGCACCGTGTCGCCATCGCTCAGGAAGGCGGCGCCTGCGGCCACCACGCCATCGTTCGGCCCAATGCCCTGCACGATCTCGACCTGCCCGTCCTGGCGGCGGCCCACCGTCACCTTGGTCTGGCGGACGCGGTTTTGTGCAACAAGCGCCATCACGTAGTCGTAGCCGTCGCGCGAGAACACGGCCGACTCCGGCAGCGTCGCAGCCGGCGCGTCGCCCAGCAGCACGTCGCCCGACAGGTACATGCCGGCCTTGACGCCAGACGCCGCGGCCTGCGCGGGCAGGTCGACGTAGACGAGGCCATTGCGCGTGCTGGCATCCACCGTGGGCGCAACCTGGCGCACACGCCCCTCGACCACACCGCCGTCCATGCGGCGCAGCCGCACGGCCTGGCCGGGCTGGATGCGCGGCAGCACCTCGCCATGCATCTCGGCGCGCCATTCGAGGCGGTTCTTGCGGATCAGCTTGAACAGTTCCGTACCCGACGACACCACCGCGCCCACGGTGGCAGAGCGCGCGCTGATCACGCCATCGTCGGGCGCCACCACGCGCGTGTAACGCAGGCGCAGTTGCTGGCTGTCGAACTGCGCGCGTGCGGCAGCCAGCTTGGCGGCCGCCGTCTTGGCCTGCGTGTCGTACTGGATCAGATCCTGCTGGCTGATGGCGCCGCTCTTGTCGAGCTCATGCGCACGGCGCGCCTCACCGGCCGCCTGTGCGGCCGACGCTTCGGCCTCGACGAGCGTGGCGCGTTGCGCGGCCACATCGGCGCGCACGGTCTCATCCGACAGGTGAGCGAGCAACTGGCCCTGCTTGACCACATCCCCGACGTTGACGAGCACTTCGGCCAGCTTCAGCCCGTTGACCTCGGCGCCGACACTGGCCTCCTGCCACGGTTGGACCGCCCCGCTGGCCGTGGCGATACGTGGCCACACGCGCTGCACCAGATGCACCACGTTGACGGCCAGCGCGGGCTTGGCGGCCTGCTGCTTGTTCTGGTGCTGCGCCGCGGGCTTTCCGCATGCCGCCAGCATGCTGGCCAGCACCATGGCGAGGCCGGCCATCCAAACACGTTGTCCTGTCATGAAGCGTTTCCGGTGGGCGCGCCGCCCTGTGCGGCAGACGCGGGAGCATGAGTGGAATCCGGTAGCGCGCCGGCGACGTCGTCTTCGCGCCAGCCGCCGCCCACGGCCTTGTAGAGCGCGACCCACGCCTGCGCGCGCTCAAGCCTGACGGCCGCCAGCGATTGCGAAGCCTGCAACGCCATGCGGCGCACATCCTCCAGCTGCAGCAGGCTGCCCGCGCCCAGCCGATAGCGGGCATTGGCGGCCTCGAGCACCTTCGCGTATTGCGCATCGGCCTTCGTGGCGGCATCGAGGCGGCGCTCGGCGGCATCCAGGCGCACCAGCGCGTCTTCCACTTCCTGCACCGCCTGGCGGACCTTGGCGCGGTAGCTTGCCAGCGCCTGGTCGTAGCGGGCACGGGCGGTTTCGACGCGCGCGGCGCCGGCACCGCCATCAAAGATGGGCAGCGACACCGACGGCCCGAACGACCACGATTTCGTCGTCACCGACTGGCCGCTGAAGCGAAAGGAATTGATGCCGATGGAACCGGCCAGCGTGATCGACGGCAACCGGCTGGCGACCGCCACGCCAATGTCTGCGCTGGCACCGGCCAGCGCGCGCTCGGCGGACGACACATCGGGCCGTTGCGACAGCACCCGCGCCGGCACCTCCGGCACGCCGGCATCGGGCGGGGCGGGAATCTGCGCACCGGCCTGGGCGAGCAGGCCGTTCAACGTGTCGTGGTCGACGCCAGTCAGGGTGACGAGCTTGTCGATACCCTGGGCGCATTGCGCGCGCTGCGCTTCCAGGGCGTTGATGGCATCGCCCACGGTGGCTTGCGCCTGTGCGTGATCGGCGGGGGTGACGAAGCCCGCGTGAAATTTCCGCTCGGTGAGTTGCAGCGTCTCCTGCCGTGAAGCGAGCGTCGCAGCGCCGATCTCGACGAGCGCCTCGCACTCGCGCTGCTGAAGGTAGGTGTTGGCGACTTCTGCGGCAAGCGATACGCGCGCGTCGTGCCAATCTGCCTCGGCCGCGCTCAAGCGAGCGTCTGCGCCTTCCAGGCTGCGCTGCTTGCCGCCAAAGAGGTCGATCTCCCAGGAGGCGTCGGACTGGGCGGCCAGCGTCGTGATGGTGCCCAGGCCGGGCGTCGGCCCGAGCGTGCCGGCGGGCACCCCGCCAAAGCCGGACGCCCCGCCAAACTGGCTGCTGCCAAACCCGCCCTGACGCGTTGCCGAGCCGGTGCCTTTGAGCTGCGGCAACAGTGCCGCCTGGCTGCTTGAAACGCTTGCCCGCGCCTCGCGCACGCGACCGACCGCCTGGGCCAGCGTCGGGCTCGTCGCGTCGGCCTGCTCGACGAGCCGGGTCAGCACCGGATCGCGAAACTGCTCCCACCAGCGCGCCAGCGCCATACGGCTGCCGTGGTGCGGCAGCGTGGCGTGCCAGCCTTGCGGAGCTTCGGTGCCGCCGAGTTGCGGCGCACGGTAATCGGGCCCGACCGCGCAGGCGGCCAGCGCGAGCGCCGCCAGCAGCGCGGCATATCGCACCCGCCCGCCGTGCGCTGGGCGGCCGGCGCATCGACCTGTCGTCATGGAGAAAGTGTCCTTCGGGAACGCAGCCGGAATTATGCCCAGTCAAGCGTTCGCAAGACACCTGCGCCGCGACGGCGGCCGTTCAACCGCAGGTAAGGGTCAGGCGATGCTCAGAAAGACGCACATGCCCGTCAGATGTAGCCGAGCAGCACCAGGATGATCACGATGACGACGATCAGACCGAGCCCGCCCGTGGGCCCGTAGCCCCAGCCGCGGCTGTACGGCCAGGACGGCAGCGCGCCGATCAGCAGCAGGATCAGAACAATGATGAGGATGGTACCCAGCATGATGCCTCCTGATTTCGTGTTGGTATGCCGTCACCCGGGGGCGAGCGACGGTCTTGTTCGTCACCTAGCACGCCTCGTTCCCATTGCCGGCTGCCTGGCCTGGCGCAGAAAATTGCTGGCGGTTAATTGCATGCACCATGCATCGCGCGGCTTATGATCCGGCCGTTCTGATCAAGGGGTTGCGTATGTCTTCCATTTCGATGGAGTCGCCGGCTTCGCTCGGCTGGATCGGGGCCGGCCGCCTCGCTCGCGCCGTTGCCGCCCGGGCGCGCGACGCTGGGGCGCAGACCGTTGCGGTGGCCAGCCGTACTCCTGCCCATGCGGCATGGCTGGCACAAGCCACCGGCGCCGCCGCGCTCGACGCCCAAGGGGTGGCCGATGCGGCGGACTGGGTCTTCATCACCGTGCCGGATGACGCGATCGCCACCGTGGCGCAACGCGTCCGCTGGCGCCCCGGGCAGCTCGTCATCCACTGCAGTGGCGCTGGCGAGCGCGAGCTGCTTGCCGCCGCGCGACGTGCCGGGGCCGACACCGCCAGCTTTCATCCGCTGTTTCTCTTTGCCGGCCTGCCGGATGATGCCGAGCGGCTGGGGGGCGCCTCCGTCGCCATCGACGCCGACGCTCCACACGACGCCGCGCTCGCCGGCTTTGCGCAGCGCCTCGGCTGCACGCCGCTGAAGGTGCGCGCCGGCCAGCGTGCGCTGTACCACGCCGGGGCCAACTACGCCGCCAGCTTTCTGCTGTGCGCGCTGCACGAAGCGGCGACGTTGTGGGAAGCGGCGGGCATCGATCGCGACGCCGCAGTGGCCGCCATGTGGCCGCTGGTGGACGGCACATTGGCCGCGGCCCGCGCACGCGGCTTGGCGGGCGCGCTGTCAGGCCCCGTCTCTCGAGGCGACGGCGGCGTCATCGACAAACACCTGCACGCGCTCGATACGCTGGGCGCGGATCACGCTGCCCTGTATACGGCGCTCACCCGGCGCGCGCTCGCGTTGGCGGCAGAACGCGGTGCACCGCCTGCCGACGTGCTGGCGAGTCTCGCGCGGCGCCTCGATCCGCCGCAATAACTGCATCGGCGTCATTGGGATTGGGCCGCAGGCATGCACCAATCCAGGGCCTTGCTTACAATCGGCACCCTGCCTCGACGCCCCGCCCTACCATGTCCTCCACACCGTCCTCGTCTGCCACCCCGCACGCTGAACGCCGCTCGACCGGCGCGCTGATCCTCCTGGTGATCGGCCTGGTGCTGGTGGGCGTGAACCTGCGGCCGGCGCTGTCGAGCCTGTCGCCGGTGCTCAAGCAGGTGACGGCCGGCACGGGGCTGTCGGGCGCCACGGCGGGTCTGCTGACGACGCTGCCGGTGCTGTGCCTGGGACTCTTCGCGCCGGCCGCAGCGGTGCTCGCGCGGCGCTTCGGTGCGGAACGTGCCGTTGGCGGCCTGCTCGTCGCACTGGCAGCGGGCATTGCGTTGCGCAGCGCGGGGGGTGTCGCGCCGCTCTTCATCGGCACGCTGGCGGCAGGCGCGTGCATCGGCGTGACCGGCATTCTGCTGCCGGGCATCGTCAAACGCGATTTCGGCCGCCAGGCCGACCTGATGACCGGCGTCTATACGATGGCGCTGTGCTTCGGTGCGGCCGTTGCCGCCGGCGCGACGGCGCCGCTGTCGGCATGGCTTGGCGGCTGGCAGCCGGCGCTCGCGTTCTGGGCGCTGCCCGCGTTGCTGGCTTTCATCGGCTGGTGGCCGCACATGCGGCATGCGCATGGCAAGCACGCCGCCACGCGCCTCGAACGCGTCTCGCTGTGGAACAAGCCGATTGCCTGGCAGGTGACGCTGCACATGGGTCTGCAATCGTCGCTCGCGTACTGCGTGTTCGGATGGCTGCCCGTGATCCTGCAGGACCGGGGGCTGTCTGCGGTGCAATCAGGCGTTGTGGTGGCGGTGTCGATCCTGATGCAGCTCATCACCGCGCTGGGCGGCCCGTTCGTAGCGCGGCTCGGCCGCGACCAGCGCCCGGCCGTGCTGCTGATGATGCTGATGTGCTGGGCGGGCCTGCTCGGCTGCCTCTATGCGCCGCTGTCCACGCTGTGGTGGTGGGCGGTGCTGCTGGGCCTCGGTCAGGGCGGCAACTTCAGCGTGGCGCTTTCATTGATCGTGCTGCGCTCGGCCGATGCGCGCGTGGCAGCCAGCCTGTCGGCCATGACGCAGGGCATCGGCTATACGATGGCGGCAGCCGGCCCGTACCTCATGGGTGTGCTGCACGACCTGACCGGCAACTGGGCCGTGATGGGCTGGCTGTTCAGCGCGATTGCGCTGGCGTCCATCGTGGCGGGCATGCTGGCCGGACGCAACCGCACGCTGCACGCCGAGCGGTCCAGCTAGCGCTTGCCGGCGCGGAAACAGCCGGCTTCGTGGTCGTCCACCATGCCCGTGGCCTGCATGAAGGCATAGCAGATGGTAGGGCCGACAAACTTGAAGCCGCGCGCCACCAGCGCCTTGCTCATCGCCTTGGAGACATCGGTGGCGGCGGGGGCGTCGCGGTAGCTGTCCCAGCGGTTGACGATGGTCTTGCCATCGACGAATGCCCACAGGAACGCATCGAGCGAACCCGCTTCTTCCTGCAGCTCCAGCACCTTGCGCGCGTTGACGACGGCGCCTTCCACCTTGGCCCGGTTGCGGACGATGCCCGGGTCTGCCAGCAGCTTCTCGATGCGCGCGGGCGTGAAACGCGCGACGCGCGCCGGGTCAAACCCCTCGAACACTTCCTGGTAGCGCGCCCGCTTGCGCAGAATGGTCTGCCACGACAACCCGGCCTGGGCGCCTTCGAGCACGAGCATCTCGTAGAGGTGACGATCATCGTGCGAAGGTGAGCCCCATTCAGTGTCGTGGTACTCGATCATCAGCGGGTCTTCGCCAACCCAGCAGCAACGCGCCATCTCTTGTCTCCTAGATCCAGCCGGACCTGCGCAGCTTGCGATACAGCCACACGCAGGCGGCGGCCGTACATGCCAGCACGATCGGGTAGCCGGCGGGGTGCTCCAGCTCCGGCATGCCCTTGAAGTTCATGCCGTAGTTGCTGAACACCACGGTCGGGATGGCAAGGATAGCGCCCCACCCCGCCAGCCGCTTGACGATGTCGTTCTGCGTGACCGACACCAGCGCGACGTTCACGGAGATGGCCGTGGTCAGCATTTCGCGGATCACGTCGAGCGCGCCCACCACGCGGTGTGCATGGTCGGCAATGTCACGGAAGTAGGCGCGCAATTCCTTCGGGACCACCTCTTCGTGCAGGCGGATGAGTTGCCCGGCGATGTCTTCCACCGGCAGCGCGGCGTTGCGCAGCCGCAGGAGCTGGCGCTTGAGCGTATAAAGCCGCTCGATGGCCCCGCGGTCGAACGTATCGCCAAAGATCTGGCTTTCGATCTGCTCGAACTCGTCCTGCATGCGATGCAGCACGGGCTGATAGTTGTCGACCACGAAGTCCATCACTGCATACAGCGCAAACGGCGCGCCCTTGGCGAGCAGTTGCGGCGTGCGTTCGCAGCGCTCGCGCACCGGTGAATACGACGCCGACGGTCCATGCCGCACCGAGACAAGAAAATCGCGCCCGACAAACAGGTGCGTCTCGCCAAAGACGACGTTGCCGTCGTCCATCTGCGCGGTGTTGAGCACGATGAACAGCGTGTCGCCGTACGTTTCGAGCTTGGGGCGCTGGTGCGCGTTGCGGGCGTCCTCAATGGCGAGGTCGTGCAGGCCGAACTCTTCCTGCACGCGCTTGAGCATCGCGTCGTCCGGCTCGTGCAGGCCGAGCCAGACAAACGAGCCCGGCGTGTGCAGGACGTCGCTGATGGCTTCGACGGAAAGATCGCGCTCGCGCTTGCCGTTGCGGTACAGCGCGCTGTTGATCACCATGGACATGGTTGTCTCCGGGCGCATTCTGCGCGCGTTATCGGTCTTCTGGCTGACTGGCGGTCTTGGAAGCGGACGTGCCCGGCAGCAAGGGCACCTCTGCGATGCGCGCTTCGATCTGCGCCAGCGCTTCGGACAGCGCGTGGACGAGATCGTCGGGCAGCCCGTCGAGCGTGGCATTGATGAAGGCGATGCGTCGCGGCATGCAGTCGAGCACGACGGCCAGACCGGCGTCGGACAGAGATACGTTGGTCAGGCGGTTGTCGCGGGCATCGGTGGTGCGTTCGATCCAGCCGAGCTGCTCGAGCACCTTGAGCTGGCGCGTCAGCGCGCCGGGGTCCATCTGCAGGCGCTCGGCCAGCTGCTTCTGGGCCATGCCGCCACCGGTGTGGTCGTGCAGCGCGAGCAGGATGCGCCAGCGCGGCATCGGCTGGCCGACATGCGCCTCGAAAGCGGCCATGAAGGCGCGGTAGGTCCGGCCAAACTGGTGCATGACGGCGAAGCGTTCGCGTTCAGAGGTCATGGATCAAGCGTGAAAGTGCTGAAACCCCGCATGCTAACCGCTGTCGGCCGGTGTGGCGTACTCGGGCTAGTCTGTGTGTTGCACCGGTTCGACGTGATGGAGCACCACCGGCGGCACGCGCCGTACCCGCCACAGGCCCACGAGCGCCGCCACCGTGGCTGCCACAAGGCCGATGTGGATGGCGCCCACCAGCACGTGGCGCGCAGCCTCGAGCAGCGCCGCACCATCGTGGCCGGCGGCATGCAGGTGCGCAAGCAGGGCGGCCTGCGCCTCCTGATCGATGAGGATCTCCGGGTCGGCCAACGGGCGCAGCCAGTGCGTTGCGTTGTCGGCGCTCAGCGCATCGCGAACGCCGGCGGCATAGCGTTCGGTCACCAGCGTGCCGACCAGCGCCGTCCCGACCATCCCGCCGACCATGCGAAGCGATTGCAGCAGCGCGGTCGCGATACCCAGGTGTGCGCGCCCCGCCGTCTGCTGCGCAAACACGGTGAGGTTGGGCAGCACGAAGCCGAGGCCCAGCCCCGCCAGCAGCATCAGCAGCGTAAGCACCGCGTGCGGCATGTCCCTCGAGGACAGCGACATGCCGGCCAACGCCGCGGTCAACAACGCGAAGCCGGCATACAGCATGGCATTCGGCTTAGGGATGCGCGTGACGATGCGCCCGTTGATGATGCTGCCCAGCGTGATGCAGACGACCAGCGGCGTAATCACCAGCCCGGCCTCCTGCGGCGACATGCCGAAGCCGCCCTGGAACAGCAGCGGCGCATAGAAGAGCACCGCGAACATCGAAAACCCCGACAGCAGTGCGAGCACGAACAGCGCAGCGAGCGCGGGATTGCGCACCATGTCGGACGGCAGCAGCGGCTGCTCGGCACGCTGCTCCCACCACCACAGCCCCGCAAAAGCCGCGGCCGACAACGCCAGCCAGCCCAGCATCGGCAATGACAGGCCGTGCCGCGGCAACCACTCGACGAACAGCTGCAGCGCGCCGAGCGCCACCGTAATCAGCAGTGCGCCTTGCCAATCCAGCCGGACGCGCCCGGTGTGCGCGTTCTGGCGCAGATGCGGCAAGAAGCGCCACGCAAACCACAGCCCCAGCACACCAAACGGAATGTTGACGTAGAACACCGAGCGCCAGCCGAACGCCTGCGTCATCCATCCGCCCAGCGTCGGGCCGATGGCGTTGGCAATGCCGAACGACGCACTGAGCATGACCTGCCAGCGCAATCGTACGCGCGCATCGGGAAAGAGGTCCGGGATACAGGCGTAGGCCGTGCCAACGAGCATGCCGCCACCCACGCCTTGCAGCGCCCGCGACCACACCAGGAACGACATGCTGCCCGCCATGCCGCACATGACCGACGCCAGCGTGAAGACCACGATCGATGCGATGACGAAAGGCTTGCGCCCGTAGAAATCCCCCAGCCGCCCGAAGATCGGCACCGTCACCACGGAGGTGAGCAGGTACGACGTGGCCACCCACGCATACAGTTCAAACCCCTTCAGTTCCGCCACCACCGTCGGCAGGGCGGTGCCGACCACGGTCTGGTCGAACGCCACCAGAACGACAACAAAGCAGATGCCGATCATCGCCAGCAGCGATTCCTTGAACGGCAGGACCTGGGTATGCGAGTGCGGGAGCGCGGTATGGACGGCCATGGCAGCAGGGGCAGGATACAAATGATGCATCAACGATTGCTTCGTCAATCAATAGTGTAGCGAAATTGCGTTTCGCCTGCTGGCCGTTGATCGGGGTGAAACAAGAGTCCGCTGCAAAAGCGTATGTGAAGCGGGTCGTATTCCCGCGCACGCATCAGCCAAATCCTGACTGGTACGACGAACGGCGCCCCTTTCGTCCACGCAGTACTGCGAAAGTCCCACCCTCCGGACGCCTGTTCTCGCGCATATCCAATGAGACTGCGTCTGTTACCAAACGCTCACCATTTGAAATGAGATAGACCGGTATAGTTATTTCGCGGCTGCACTCGCAAGCGGCGTCGGCGTATGTCAGTCGCCCACCCCGGCGGAGGCAGCCCATCATCGGTTGAAGGCAGGTCGCACGGCTTGATTGCCAATCGCCCCGCGCACGGCGGGCCCGTGCACGCACGTTTCCGTTTGCATTTTTCCCAGGTGAGCTCATGAAAACCGCAGCGCTGATCGCAATGACTTGTGTTGTACTCACTGCCTGTGGCGGCGGTGACGACTCCTCAACGGCTTCGACCGGCCCGAACACGGGAACGGGCACGGGCACTGGAAATGGACCGGGTACAGGCTCGGGCTCCAACGGCGGGAGCACGCTGACGCTGCGCTATGAAGCCCTGTCGCCCGCTGCAGATGCGGCGAGTTTCCTGGCGCTCCTGAACAGCGAAGGCGCAAAAGGCTTCCGCTACCTGAGCGATCGGTTCAACGCATCGGGGACCACGACGACTTCGGTCTTCGTCAACGACGGCACCGCGCAAACGTACACGTACGAACTGGCTGGCGCACAGAGCAGCGCGTCGGCCTTCCTCGCGCAGGCCAATGCGGAGGGCGCGCGCGGCTATCGCTTTGAAGGTCCGCTGACGTATGGAAACCTGTATCGCAAGGACGGTGGGTCGTCTGCGACCTATACCTACGCTGCCCTGGCCTGGCCAGCAAGCCAGGCCGCGTTCCTCACGCAGGCCAACGGGCAAGGACACTCGGGCTACTGGCTGGTCGGCCCGATCATGCTGGGCTCGGGGAGCACGAGCCTGTACATGAAGGACAATGCCTCGAACGCGACCTACACCTACCATGCGTTGACGCTGCCGGCAACGTCGAGCGATTTCATTGCGCAGGCGAACAGCGAAGGTGCCAATGGCTACCGTGCCAAGGGGGCGCTGGGGTTCGGCACCGACTCCGCGTGGGTCTACGTCAAGGATCAGACGCAATCGTCCTCGTTCACGTACCAGCCGGCGACCATGCAGACGGCGAGCGCAGCGTACATCCAGCAACTGAACGACCTTGGCGCGCAAAGCAACGCATACCTTGGGGACCTCATGATCGGCACGTCGGCGTCCTACTACTTCAAGGCCAGCAACTGCAGTGGGTTCCTCTGCACAACGCTGAATCCGCTGACGCAGAACTGAAGGCTAGCCTGGACGCGCTATCGGATTGGCCACGCAGCGGACGGCGAGCCACTACGGCAACGCCATCATCGGATGCGACTGCCGAGTATTGAAGAATCGTCCGTATGCGCCAACGAAGGAAATGACATGGTCTTCTGCGCGCGCGGACTGGAAATATGGAACAACGCTCGCACACGCGGCGCGAAGGCATCAGGAGCGCATAACGTTTCCAGTTTTTATTCGTTCCCCGCACGATGGGCTTCTTCGACAATGGCTGCCTCCAAAACCATGGGCTGCATGCAATGTCCGCTCGTTCTGCTGGGTTCCGTTTTTTTTCAGCCGCGGTGGCTGCCGCCTCACTGCTGGTGGCCGCTACGGCCCATGCCGATGCCACGCTCGACAAGATCCAGCAGCGCAAGAAGCTGGTGGTGGGCGTCGTGCTGTCAGGCGGCCCGTTTGGCTCCATCGACCCCGCCACGCAGCGGGCGACCGGCTTCAACGTTGACCTCGCACAGGCGCTGGGGCGCGGGCTGGGCGTCGAAGTCGAGACCGTGCAGGTGCAGCCGTCCAACCGCGTGCAGTTTCTGCAGCAGGGGCGCGTCGATGTGCTCGTGGCATCGATGGAACTGAATGCGGAACGCGCGGAACTTCTGGCGCACGTGCCGACGCCCTACTACCGCGTGGGTGGCGTGGCGCTCGTCCCTAAAGACAGCCCCGTGCACCAGTGGAGCGACCTCAAGGGCAAGGACGTGTGCCTGTCGCAAGGCAGCAGCTACACCAAGCCGCTGGCCGCCGACATCGGCGCCACGCCCAAGGGCTTCAAGAGCCCCGCCGAATCGCTCCTGGCCCTGCGCGGCAACAACTGCGCCGCGGCCGTACACGACGCTACGCTGCTGCAGCCGCTGCCGCGCACCAACCCGGAATGGAAGGACTACCGCGTCGTCGGCCCCGACCTCATTCCCGCGCCCACCGTCATCTGGGCACGCAAGGGCGAGAACGACACGGTGGCCGCGCTCGATCGCATCGTGCAGGGCTGGCACCGCACCGGCTGGCTGATCGAAACCGAGAAGAAGCATGGCATCCAGCCGCCCTCGCCCGCGCTGGTGGAGTGGCATGACAAGCTGCGCGCCAATCGCAGCTGACCGAGGATCTGCCGTTGACCGACGACCTGCTTCTGCGCGCGATTGCGCTGGTCCGCCACACCGGCCTCGACTACGGGTTCCTGGCTGAAGCCTACGAGCGCAACTCGCTCCTGCAGGGTGCGAAGACGTCGCTGCTGGTGATGTTGAGCACCGTGGTGCTGAGCCTTGTCTTTGGCGTGGGGCTGGCACGCCTGCTGGTGTCGCCGCACAGGCGTGTGACGCGGCTTGCGCAGGGCTTTGTCGAACTCACGCGCAACACGCCCACGCTGGTGCAGTTGTGCTGCGCGTTCCTGGTCGTCAACACGCTCATCACGCAGGCGTTGGCGCAGTGGCAGTTGACCAATCCGCTCACGCCGTTCTTCTGGGCGGTAACGCTGCTCTCGCTGCACAAGGCAGCCTTCCACGCAGAAGCACTGCGCGCCGGCATCGAAGCCGTGCCGCCCGCCATGCTCGAAGCCGCCGCGTCGCTCGGCTTCAGCGCGCGGGAACGGCTGTGGCGCGTGCAGCTTCCGCTGGCGTTTCGCGCCGCACTGCCCTCGCTGATGAACAACACGGTGGAGCTGGTGAAAGCGTCATCGCTGGCATCGGCCATCGCGGTGGGCGACCTCACCTACAGCGCGCTGATGATCTGGACGCAACGTGACAACGTGCTCGAATGCATGGTGCTGTTGCTGCTGTTCTACGGCGTGGTCACCTATGCCGTGCACGCCATCGGGCTGTGGCTGGAACGGCGCCTGCGCATGCCGGGTTACGGCACAGCCGGCCAGGCCAAGGCCATCGCAGGAGCCGCGCATGCCTGAGAGCCTGTTTGCGACCTTGCTGCACTGGTCACCCGCCCTGCTGCGCGGACTGAGCATCAACATCGGCATCAGCGTGCTGGCGGTTGGCCTCGGTTCGCTGGCGGGGCTTGCGGTGGGCGCGCTGCATCTGTCGCCCGCACGCGGCTGGCAACGCGTGGCCGGGACCTACGTTGTGGCCTTTCGCAATGCGCCGTGGCTTGTGCTGGTCTACGGGATTGCGTATGCCGTGCCATTCGAGGTTGTCGTGCGCGGCCATGTCGTGCCGTTTCCCGACTGGTTCAAGGTGACGCTGGCGCTCGCGTTGCCCGCCAGCGCACACGTGGCCGAGATCTTCCGGGGCGCGGTGCTCTCCATTCCGTCCACGCAATGGGAGGCAGCCGCATCGCTCGCCTTCACGCGCCGCGACATCCTCTGGCGCATCGTGCTGCCGCAATGCGTGCGCCGCATGCTGCCCTCGTGGATGAACCTGTATGCGGTCATCACCATGGGCACGGCAATGGCGTCGCTGGTGGGCGTTCACGACCTGCTCGACACCGCGCAGATCGCGAGCAACACCGTCAACCGCACGCCGTTTACGGTGCTGACGTATTTCACCGTGCTCGCCCTGTTCTTCGTTTACTGCTACCCCATTTCGCGCCTGACCCGGCGCCTGGAGCGCGCCCATGTCGTCGCCTGATCTCCTGCCTCTCGACGCGTCGCCCGATGCCTACGCCGCCGGGCCACTGGTCGCATTGCGCGACGTGCACCTGAGCTTCGGCACCACGCACGTCCTGCGCGGTATCGATCTCGATGTTCGGCGAGGCCAGGCCGTGTCCATCATCGGCCCGTCGGGGTCGGGCAAGTCGACGCTCCTGCGCTGCATCAGCGGATTGCTGCGCCCACAGCGCGGCAGCATCGCGGTGGATGGCATTCGCGTTGACCAGCTTGCCACGGAAGCCGAAACGACTGCCCTGCGCAAGCGCATTGGTTTCGTGTTCCAGCAGTACAACCTGTTTCCGCATCTGAGCGTGCTGGACAACCTCACCGCAGCGCCCGTGCGCGTGCTCGGCCGCAGCCGCCAGGAGGCGGAGTCCGACGCGCACGCGCTGCTCAGCAAGGTGGGCCTGGCCGACAAGGCCCGCGCCTACCCTGGCCAGCTCTCCGGCGGCCAGCAGCAGCGCGTGGCGATTGCGCGTGCGTTGGCGATGCGCCCGGAGCTGATCCTGTTTGATGAAGTCACGTCCGCGCTCGACCCCGAAACCGTGGGCGAAGTGCTCAACGTGATCGAAGCGCTGGTAGACGATGGGCTCACCTGCGTGCTCGTCACGCACGAGATGGCCTTCGCGCGCGCGATCAGTGATGAGGTGGTATTCACAGAACACGGCGTGGTGGTGGAGCGCGGGCCTGCGGCACAGTTGTTCGCGTCCCCGGCCAGCGGACGCACGCGTGCGTTCCTGCGGCGTGCGCTGTCCGGGCATGCCGGTGCAGCGCCGGCCCCGCACGCACCGTGGCACGCCGCCTTCAGCAGCGCGGCGTTTGCGGTCTGACCGCCTGAAACTCACCCACCAATGGCATGCAACGCCGCCGCAGGCACGCGCTGCAACGCCTGCGCCAGATCGGCTATCAGATCGTCCGCGTCTTCCAGCCCGACGTGCAGGCGGAGCACGGCGCCGGCCCGGTTCCACTGCGCGTGGTCATCCAGACGCTCCGGTGCCACGACGGTGACGAGGCTTTCGTAGCCGCCCCACGATGCGCCAATGGCGAACAAGCGCAGCGCATCGGCTACGTGCTCGGCTGCCTGCACGTCGGCACCTTCGAGCACGAACGAAACCAGGCCGTTCGCGCCCTTGAAATCGCGCTTCCACAGCGCGTGGCCCGGGTCATCCGGCAGCGCGGGGTAATACACCCGGCCGACACCGGGCTGCGATTGCAGCCAGCGGGCGACGCGCGTGGCATTGTGCTGGTGCTGCGCCATGCGCACGGGCAGCGTACGCACGCCGCGCAGGGCGAGGTAGGCGTCGTCTGCCCCGATGGTGAGGCCGAGCACATCGTGCGCGGCTGCTATGCGTGCGGCCACGGCATCCGTGCGGGCGATGACCGCGCCCAGCATCACATCAGAATGCCCCGCCACGTACTTGGTGGCGGCCAGCACAGAAATATCCGCCCCTGCATCCAGCGGACGAAACAGGATGCCCGACGCCCAGGTGTTGTCCGTCGCCAGCACAATGTCATGGCGCCGCGCCACGCTCGCAATGGCGGGCAGGTCATAGATTTCGTACAGCAGTGACCCGGGCGATTCCGTATAGATCAGCCGCGTATGCGGCCGGATGGCCGCTTCGAGCTGTCCGTCAGCCAGGTCCACGTACGACAGCTCGATGCCAAGCCGCTGCAACAGCGCCGCATCGAGCCGTCGCACGGGGGCGTAGATGCTATCCGTCACGATGACGTGGTCGCCGGGCGAAAGCAGCGCGAGAAAGGTCAGCGAAATCGCTGACAGGCCGGAGGGCACCAGGAACGCGCGCACGCCGCCTTCAAGCGCCAGCAATGCGTCTTCCAGGGCGCGGTGCGTCTGTGAGCCATGGCGGCCGTAGCTTGCGACGTTCTCGCCGGCCTTGCGGCGCGCATGCACATCGTGCTGGGCCGCCGTGCTGGCATGGCGCACGGTGCTCGTGCGCTCGACAGGCACGTTGACAGGCGCGGTGCCATTCACAAACGGCGGACTGCCTGCGTGGACGATGCGGGTGGCCAGCGCTCCGGAGGCTTGGCGGACGTCGTGCGTCATTGGGCCTCCACTTCGTTGGCTTCGGATGCGGCACGCGCGTGCGCGGGCAAGCCGGGCTTGAAGGCGGCGCGTTCCAGCGCATCGAGTTGCGCCACGAGGCCGACTTCCCAGGCCAGGTAGCCGCGCGCCGCCTCGAGATTGCCGTCGTGGCGGTCGTGCACGAAGAAGAGGTAATCGATGCGCTCGGGGTCGGTCGGCATTGCGGGCGTGGCTTCGAGCGGATATCCGGCGGCGTGCCAGGCAGGGATGCCGCCATCCAGGCGCTGCACGGACGCGGCGCCGTGCTCGCGCACGTCCACCGCGGCCAGCGCGCTGACAGCGGGATCGTCATCGACGAGCACCACATGCACGCCACGCACACCAGCCAACTGGCGCCGTGTCGCCCAGCGTGCGCCGGGGATGTGGCCCGCGCGATAGGCCGCGCTGCTGCGCAGATCGAACACCTGCGTCTGCCCATGCGGGAGGCCATTGTGCAGCGCTGCGGCAGCGATGCCAGAGAGCGCGGGCGGCTGCCACGCCGCGTCGCTTTGCACGAGTGCGGCGGCATTCGCCTCGCTCAGGCCACCGTCGAGCACGACGGCATCGTGGCCCATCTGCCGCAGCCAGCTGACGATCACCGGCGCGCGGATGCCATCGTCGTCGAAGACGATCAGCCGAGCCCCGCGCACGCCAACGTATTGGTCCGTCGCCTGCAGCAGCTGGCCGCCCGGCGCATGCACCGCCCCTGGAAGGCTGCCGCGTGCAAACGCCTCGGCAGGGCGCACATCGAGCAGGAAGACCGTGCGCGCGTCGCGCTGCCGCTCGGCCCGGACATCGGCGGCGGTGACGCTGGGTACGGCAAACCGGCGCGACAGCTCGCTGACGGCTTCCTGCGCACGGCGGCGCGCAGGCACGTCGATCGTGTCGGGGTAGCGACGGTCTGCGCCGTGCTCGAGCGCGAGGCCATGCAGCTGCCAGCCCTGCGTACCGTTTTCCAGGGCATAGATCGGATTGCGCAGGCCGAGGTTGCGCAGCGTCTGCGCACCGATGATGCTGCGCGTGCGGCCCGCGCAATTGACGACGACGGGCGTGTCGTCATCCGGGATGAGCGCAGGCGCACGCAGCGCCAGTTCACCGTTCGGGCACGACACCGCACCGGGAATCGTCATGCGGCGGTATTCGGCGACGGTGCGCCCATCGAGCAAGATGTGCCGCTTGTGTTCACGTTGCCAGGCGGCGAGCTCGCCCGCCGTGATATGCGGCGTCTGGTAAGCCAGTTCCGCGAGCTCGCCGAACGTCTTGGACGGCACGTTGACACCCTGGAACAGCGCATCCCCCGCGGCCTGCCAAGCCGCATTGCCGCCTTCCAGCACGTGCACGCTGGTGTAACCGAGATCGGTCAGGCGCCGCGCAGCCAGTGTGGCGAGGGCGCCGCCATCGGCATCGGTCACGACGAGGCGCACGGCGCGCCGGGGTGCCAGCCGCACGGCTTCCACCTCCAGCCGGCTGTAGGGCACGGGCGTGGCCAGAAACAGGTGCCCTTCACCAAACTCGCCGGCTTCGCGCACGTCGAACAGCGCGATCTCGGCACCGTCATGCAACCAAGTCTTGAGCGTGGTGGCGTGGATGGATGGAACGGACATGCGGGCCTCGCGTGGATGCGTATTCTGCGGTTGCTGGAGGCAGCCATGGTAGGCACGCCGGCACGCACGCGAGAACGAAGCGATGCATCTATCCATATGCAGGATCATGCGTTGGTGGCGCCGGTTCAGCGTTCTACACTCCGGTGTCTTTCCTCTGACCTGATCTGCCATGAGCCTCGCCGAGCAACGCGACCACGCCATCCGTCAAACCCTCGTCGCCGTCCGTGCGATAGCAGCGCAGGACGGCATCACGCGCGCATCGCTTGCACGCATTGCAGAGCGGCTCCAGGAACTGGCCGCGCAGGAGTCGCTGTTTCCGTTCGACGCCTTTCCGCCGCCCCCTGCGGACGATGCCGATGCCTCCAGCCGCTACCTCCTGCATGAAGAGGCGGACAAGACTTTCGCGCTGTACCTGAACTCCATCAACCCCGGCAAGGCGACGCCACCGCACAACCACACCACATGGGCGGTGATCGTCGCGCTGGAAGGCGAAGAGCTGAACCGCGTCTACACGCGCACCGATGACGGCCGTGATCCGGAACGGGCCACGCTGAGCCTGGCGCGCGAGGTGGTGGTGCAGCCGGGCACGCCCATCACCTTCCTGGACGACGACATCCACAGCATCCACGTCGTCGGCAACACTCCGACCCGGCACTTCCACCTGTACGGCCGCGCCCTCGAAACACTCACGGGCCGCATCGGTTTCGATCTCGCCACCGGGCGTGTGCTGAACTACAACCGCAACTACATGAGCGCGACCAGGCAGGCAGCCTGAGCGCGGTCCGAGCTCCGTAGCGGTATTGAAGCCGCCGCTGACGCATTGGGTTTCGAGTGCCCGCATCGGCCCTCAACGCTGGCTACCCGTCGGCGGCGCCGGGTTCGCACACGCCCCCGCCGCAGTTCGACGTTGCGGTGTCTAACACCAGCATGCAGTACACCGCCGGGGCTACTGCAGGTGCGCTGCCCAGGCCATCTTCGGCACCCCATCGGCATGGTCCACCGGTGCTGAGCGCCCGGCCTGCCGGGCACGGTTTGCACACGCTGCACCTGTCTGCCTTCCATTCGGGCGCGTGAGCTTTGCCGCTATCATGATGCCCGCAACGCCATCGGACCGGCCCATGCCGACAGCCTCAGGCAGTGCGTTGCCGACCTTTCCCTTGCCACCCCGAATCCTGTTGCGAGCCATATGACTTCGCGCCAACGCCCCTCGCCGTCTGAGGATCCGGCCACCATGACCGCGTCCCGCCGCGTGTATCTGAGCCTGCGCGAGCGCATCGTCGAGATGGAACTGCTGCCGGGCACGCGCATCGTCGAGAAAGCGCTGGCGGAAGAGTTCGGCACCAGCCGCACGCCCGTTCACGAGGCTGTGCAGCGGCTCGCTGAAGAGGGGCTCATCGATGTCCAGGCGCGCGTCGGTACGTTCGTCTCGCGCATCCCGCTCAATACGCTCGAAGAAGCCATGCTCGTGCGTAGCGCGCTGGAGGCCGCCATCATCGAGAAGGCAGCCGAGCGCATGACGCCCGAGGGCATCCACAAGCTCAACGTCGTGCTCGAGCGCCAGGCCCAATGCGCGCGAGAAGGCAACCGCCGCGGTTTCTTCCGCACCGACGAAGCGTTTCACGCCACGCTGGCCGAGCTGTCGGGTTACCCCGGTGTGTGGCAGATCATCCTGGACGTCAAGACGCAGATCGACCGCTACCGGTTGCTGACGCTTCCGCTGGAAGGGCGCATGAGCGAGGTGCTCGCGGAGCACCGCGCCGTGATCGACGCGCTGGCCTCGAGCAACCCGAAGCAGGCCGTGCGCGCCATGCGCGAGCATCTGGACCGCGTGCTTCCCGTGCTTGAAATCACGCGCCGCCAGCGTCCGGAGTTCTTCACGGTCTAGCGCGGGTATGTGCCCGGCCCAATGGTCTGGGCCCGGCACCTCCGCTGTGGGGCGGGCACGCCACCAACCCCACGTTCAGATCGACAGGCAAAGCTTGCCGAAATGCTTGCCGGCGGCCTGATGCGCAAACGCCTCGCCAATGTCCGGCAGCGCGAACGTGCGGTCGATCACGGGCTTCATCCCCGTGGCCTCAATCGCGCGGACCATGTCGCGCTGCTGGCTGCGGCTGCCCACGATCAGGCCCTGCAGCGTCTGGTGGCGGCGCATCAGCTCGACCGTCGGCACCGGGCCGGCAATGCCGGTCAGCACCCCGATCAATGAGATGTGGCCCCCCGTGCGGCACGCCTGGATGGATTGCGCCAGCGTATCCGGCCCGCCGACTTCGATCACCTGATCGACGCCACGGCCGTTGGTGTATTCGAGCACCTTGGCGGCCCAGTCGGTATCGCGCCGATAGTTGATCGTGTGGTCTGCGCCGAGTGCGCGCACGCGCTCGAGCTTTTCATCCGACGACGACGTTGCGATCACGCTGGCGCCCATCAGCTTGGCAAACTGCAGCGCGAAGATCGACACGCCGCCCGTACCGAGCACCAGTACGGTGTCGCCCGCCTTCAGCCGCGCGTCGACGACCAGCGCCCGCCACGCGGTGAGCCCGGCGGTGGTCAGTGTGGCGGCTTCTGCGTGGGTGTAGCCGCGCGGGGCGTGGGTGAACCAGTGCGCGGGGCGGACGACGTATTCGCGTGCGTACCCGTCCACGCCGTCGCCGGGCACCGTCTGGAAATCGCTGATGGTGGGGCCGCCGTCCAGCCACGTCGGGAAGAACGTGGACACCACCGAATCGCCCACGGCAAATTCCTCGACGCCCTCGCCGACCGCCTCGACCACGCCGGCGCCGTCGGACATCGGGATGCGGCCGTCGGCGCTCGGCATCTTGCCGGTCACGACGCCCAGGTCGTGAAAGTTCAGGGAGCTGGCGTGCACACGCACGCGGATTTCTCCGGCGCGGGGCTGGCCTGGATCGGGCAAATCGACGTATTGAAGTTGGTCGAGGCCAGCGGGCTGGCGCAGGGTGATGCCTTTCATGGTGAAGGGTCCTCAGCAGAACGGTTGGCAGACGACAGCCTTGCAAACACTTGCGCAACGGCTGCGATGCAGGCATTGTCGTGGCGTACATCGAAGCTCGCAAGAACGCACAATTTTGACCAGTACTATCATTTTTGTAGGTATCAACTCATGCGTCTGAAACGTCTGGATGGCAAGAGCGGCTGCGCGGTCGAAGTCACCCTTTCCGTGATCGGTGGCGTGTGGAAGCCGGTGATCCTGTTTCACCTGCTGCCGGGAAAGAAGCGCTTCATGGAGCTGACGCGGCTCATCCCCAATGCCACGCAGCGCATGCTCACGCTGCAGTTGCGCGAACTGGAGGCCGACGGCGTGATCGAGCGGCACGTCTATCCGCAGGTGCCGCCCAAGGTGGAATACGCCCTGACGCCGCTCGGCGAATCGCTGGCGCCCGTGCTCATCAGCCTGCGGGAATGGGGCGAGTCCTATCGCGCCAACGAGCTGGGCGACGCGGCCCCGGCACCATGCGCCACCGGCTCCCCGGCCGCAACGGCCGCCGCCTTGCGGCAGTGACACCGCCCGCCATTTACATCTCGTTACACTTTTGACAACGGGACGTGTCGATTCCGGCCACCCTTCATTCGACGTGCAGGTAGGGGCGCGAAACGCTCGCGCCTCCTCCCGACCCAACCCCCAAGGAGAACCCCATGCGATTCATGGTCCTGCGAATGGCCGACAAGGACACCGAAGCCGGCGTGATGCCCAGCGAAGAACTGCTCAACGCCATGGGCAACTACATGGAAGAGCTCGCCAAGGCCGGCGTGCTGCTGGGCGGCGAAGGCCTGCACCCAAGTTCGCGCGGCGCGCGCGTGGAGTTCCGCGGCGGCAAGCCGACCGTCATCGACGGCCCGTTTGCCGAGGCCAAGGAGCTCATCGCCGGCTACACGATGCTGCAGGTGAAGTCGGAAGAAGAAGCGCTCGAATGGGTCAAGCGCTGGCCCGGGCTCGACGGCGGCGGCAATGTGCGCCTCGAAGTGCGGCGCGTTTTCGAGGCGGAAGATTTTGGTGCGGAGTTCACGCCGGAAGCGCGCGAGCGTGAAGAACGCCTGCGCGCGGAGCTCGCAGCGAAGCAGCCGTAAGCCCGTCCCGCATGCCGTCCATGGCCGACTCAACGCAGGCATCGCAGGCCATCCACCGCACCATCGAGGCGGTGTGGCGCATCGAGTCGGCCAGGATCATCGCCGGGCTCGCGCGGCTGCTGCGCGATGTGGGCCTGGCCGAAGAGCTGGCGCAGGATGCGCTCGTTGCCGCGCTCGAACAATGGCCGGCATCGGGCATTCCGGATAACCCGGCGGCGTGGCTCACGGCCACTGCCAAGCACCGCGCCATCGACCGGCTGCGCCATCACACGCTTGCCGAGCAGAAGCGTGCACTGCTCGCCATCGAGCTGGAGGTCGAGCAGGAACTGGCCCATGCCGATGCCGAAACCGCGCGCGACGAGGCCGTCGGCGACGACCTGCTGCGCCTGCTCTTCATCGCGTGCCATCCGGTGCTGCCGCACGAGGGTCGCGTGGCGCTCACGCTGCGCATGTTGGGCCGCCTGACAACCGATGAGATCGCCCGCGCCTTCCTGGTGCCGGAGCCCACCATCGCACAACGCATCGTGCGTGCGAAGAAGACGCTGTCCGCCGCGCGCGTGCCGTTCGAGCTGCCCGAGGCGGGCCAGTTGCCGGAGCGGCTTTCGGCCGTGCTGCAGGTCGTCTATCTCATCTTCAACGAAGGCTATGCCGCTACCGCCGGCGACGACTGGACGCGCCCCACCCTGTGCGAAGAAGCGCAGCGCCTGGGCCGCATCCTGGCCGGGCTCATGCCCAACGAGCCGGAAGTGCACGGCCTGCTGGCCTTGATGGAACTGCAGGCCTCGCGGCTGCGTGCACGCGTAGGACCGGGCGGCCGACCGATCCTGCTCATGGATCAGGACCGCAGCCGGTGGGACTACCTGCTCGTCCGGCGCGGCTTTGCGGCACTGGCCCAAGCGCAGGCGTGCGGCAAGGGGCTGGGGTCGTACGGCTTGCAGGCCGCCATCGCGGCATGCCATGCCAGCGCACGCACTGCCGACCAGACCGACTGGATGCGCATTGCCGCGCTGTACGATGCGCTCGCCCAGCTCACGCCGTCTCCGGTCGTGGAACTGAATCGCGCTGTGGCCGTCGCCATGGCCTATGGCCCAGCGGCAGGGCTCGAGATTGCCGATACGCTGCTGACGGAACCAGCCCTGCGCGGCTATCACCTGCTGCCCAGCGTGCGCGCAGATCTTCTTGCGCGTCTTGACCGGCTGGACGAGGCCCGCGCGGAGTACGAACGTGCCGCCGCCCTCGCCCGCAATGGGCAGGAGCGCGCGCTGCTGCTGGAGCGTGCGGCCCGCTGCGGCCGTATCGGTTGAGCGGTCGGCACGTCGCTTGCTCGGCAGGTTGAGTTTCGACAACGAGACGGCTGCGGAACCTCGGTTGCGCAAGGTCGTCCATCGTGCGTGAACCGTTCAACGTCGTCTCTCCTCAGCATCCAGGCGCTGCGGGGCTTTGCCGCCCTCTACGTGGTGGTATTCCACTCGGGCCTCGCCCTCGCCCATGCCGACATTCCTGCACTGGCGTGGCTCACCACGCACGTGATCAAGCGTGGGCATGTCGGCGTGGACGTGTTCTTCGTCATCAGCGGCTTCATCATCGCCTGGGTCGCCATCCTGGGCCCGAAGGGGCCCGAGCCGCCCGGCGAGTTCCTGGTGAAGCGGGCGTTCCGGCTTGTGCCGCCTTACTGGCTGATGTCGGTGCTCCACTCGACATGGCTGAACCCGGTCTCGACAGGCGTGTTGTTGACGTCACTGGCGTTCCTGCCCCAAGCCAACACGGACGCGCCGTATTTCGGCTATCCGGCGCTGTATGTCGGCTGGTCGCTTAACTACGAAGTCTTCTTCTACGCACTGTGCGCGGTGGGGCTGGCGCTGTTCGGCCGGCGCGCGCTTGCCGTCGTCGCGCTCGGGTTGTTCACGACCACGGTCATCATGCCGTTCTGGCACGACGGTCTCGTGCAACGCAACCCGGAAGCGCTGTATGACTGGGCCACGCCGCTGCAGGCCATGGCGGCCAACCCGCTGGTGCTCGAGTTCCTGCTCGGCGCGGGACTGGGGTGGCTGTATGCGGCGCATCGGCATCGGCTGACGCCCGCGCTGGCTCGTGTGCTGATGGTCTTGGGTGTGGCCACCTTCGTGCTGTCGGTGATCGGGCCCGTTCCCAAGTTCGACCTGGTTGGACGGGGACTCCCCGCCGGCGCGCTGCTCGTCGGCATGGTGGCAATGGAGCACTGCGGCACACTGCGCGTACCGCGCATGGCCGTCTGGCTTGGTGAGATTTCCTATGCGCTGTATCTCGTGCATCCAAGCGTCATCGAGTCCACGCACCGCGTGGTGGGCGTACTGGCACCGGAGTGGATCGGCACGCAGCTGATGCTCTTTGCCATCAATCTCGGCCTCACGGTGGCGCTGGCTGCGCTGCTGCATCGTTACGTCGAACAGCCGTCCATTGCGCTGGGCCGCCGCACGGTGGAATGGATGCGCGGCCGCCGCCAGGCGTGGCGCGCGCGCCTCGGCATGCAGAGGCCCTGAGCGGCGTCCTCAAGCTGCCGGCGCTTGCATCATCCGCCGTCGCGCAACTGGTTTCCCGCCCGCCTGCTGGAAGCGAACGACCCCGCCGTGGCGCCGTTCCGCCGCACGCTGCTGGCCACCCCGCGCGAGGGCATCCTCGGCGGCTGGGCGGCGGTGCGCGATGCCGACCTGCGCCGCACGATCACGCTGATCACGCATCCGACGCTCGTCATCGCGGGCCGGCACGACACGGTTACCTCCTTGCAGCATGGCGAGGAAATCGCGGCAGCCATCCCCGGCGCGCAACTGCGCGTGCTGGACACCGTCCACCTTGCCAACGTGGAACAGCCGGATGCCTTCCTGGAAGCCGTGCTGGATTTCCTCGCGGTGCAGGAAACGGTCTAATGCATCGACACGCGGCAACGCGCCCGGTTAACATGGCGGCCATCCAACCGATGTGCCGCCACACATGTCCCGCGTCAAGAACGAAGACGAATTCGAACTGCGCCGCGAAAGCGTGCTCGACACCGCCGCCGAGGCCTTCGCGGCCGACAGCTACCCGAGCGTGTCGATGAACCAGCTTGCCGCGGCGTGCGGCGGATCGAAGTCGCGCCTGTACCACTACTACGAGGGCAAGGAAGCGATCCTGTTCGATCTGCTCGATCGCTACACGCGCCGGCTGGTGGATCTCGTCGAACGCGCAAAGAGCGATGCGCGCCACGCCAAGCTGTCGGCGCGCGCCACGCTGCACCTGCTGGTGCGCACGTTCCTGGCCGAATACGCGACCTCGCGCACGCGGCACGTGGCCTTGCTCAACGATGTGAAATACCTCTCGCCCGAGCAGCGCGACATCGTGCTCTCACGCGAACGCGACGTCGTGGCCGCCGTGGGGCGGCAACTCGGCGCGGCGTACCCGGACAAGGTGGACGACGCCAACCGCACGCCCATCACCATGATGCTGTTCGGCATGATGAACTGGACGTTCACCTGGCTCAAACCCGACGGGCCGCTCTCCTACGAAGGCTATGCCGAGATGGTCATCGACATGCTCGAGAACGGCCTGGGCGGCAAGACGCGACCGTGAGCTTCAGAGCCGCAAGCAAACCGGCCATGGCGTCGTTGCGCCTCCCGCAGTAACGAGCACTCGGTACCGGTTGGACCGTCGGCGTCGGCACGCGTCACCGCGGCAGTGTTGTCTGCCGCGCCTAGCGCTCGTCGTAGCTGACCACCACACGCTGCGTCAGCGGCCGCGCCTGGCAGGTCAGCACAAAGCCCTGCTGGATTTCCCAGTCTTCCAGCGTGAAGTTCTTTTCCATCTCCACGCGCCCTTCGAGCACCTTGGCGCGGCACGTACAGCACACCCCGCCCTTGCAGGCATAAGGCAGATCGAGCCCCGCGCTCAACGCGCTGTCGAGTACCTTGGCGTCGCCCGCCATCGGCACCTCATGCGATTTGCCGTCGAGCACAACCGTCAATGCCACATCGCCCCCCACGGCGGCGTGCTTGCGCGGCTTGGCAGAAGCATCGCCCACCGGCACGCCAAAGCGCTCCGCATGCACGCGCTCGCGCGGCACGCCGCGCTCGAGCAGCGCGGCTTCCACCGCATCGATCATCGTTGACGGGCCGCAGATGAAGGCGGCATCGATGTCGTCCGGCGGGATCAGCGCATCGAGGAACGCATGCGTCTTGGCGCCATCGAGCCGGCCGTTGAACAGCGCAATCTCCTGCGCCTGGCGCGACAGCACGTGGTACAGCGCGAACCGATCGAGGTAGCGGTCTTTCAGGTCTTCCAGTGCCTCGCCAAAGATGATGCTGTCGACGCTGCGATTGCCGTAGACCAGCGTGAAGCGGCTTTGCGGCTCGGCAGCCAGCGTGGTCTTGATGAGCGAGAGGATCGGGGTGATGCCGCTGCCCGCTGCAAAGGCGACGTAGTGCCGCGCGTTCTCGGGAGCCAGCGGCACATAGAAGCGTCCATCGGGCGGCAGCACGTCGAGGCTCTGCCCCACACGGATGCGGTCGTGCAGATGGTTGGAGAACACACCCGCATCGACGCGCTTGACGGCCACGCGCAGCTCGCCGTGCTGGTCATAGTCCTGCACCGCGCAGCAGATCGAATACGAGCGGCGCAGCTCGTCCTGCCCCGGCAACTGCCCCGGCGGCACACGCAGCGTCAGAAACTGCCCTTGCTTGAACCGATAGGCGTCACGCAGAGGCTCCGGCACATCGAAGCGCACGGAGATCGTGTCGGCAGTCTCGCTGCGCACCTCGGCAACGCGCAGCGGGTGGAATTGCGGAGTCATGGCGGTCGCTCGGCTCAGTACGGCTTGAAGTAATCGAACGGCTCGCGGCAGGCGCGGCAGCGGTATAGCGCCTTGCACGCGGTCGAGCCGAAAGCGGACACGAGCACCGTGTCCTGCGATCCGCATTGCGGGCAGGGCACGTGCTCGGCGTGGGCCGGCCGTACGAGGTGGATGGCGCGCGCATCGCCCGCACCCGCCCAATGCATGGGCGGGGCGATCCCGAATTCGCGCAGCTTGCGCCGCCCTTGCGCGGTCATCCAGTCGGTGGTCCACGCCGGTGACAGGACCGAACGCACGCGATACGGGCCCACGTCCGCTGCCTGGAGCGCATGGCCGACGTCATCGGCAATCTGGTCCATCGCGGGGCACCCGGAATACGTGGGCGTGATCGTTGCGACCAACGTCCCGCTTTCGTCGACCTGCACATCGCGCAGGATGCCGAGTTCGGCGATCGTGATCACCGGGATTTCCGGGTCCGTCACGGCTTCCAAGGCGGCCCGCGCGCGGCGCAGCCGTGCGTCCATGTCAGCAGAAGCGCTCGGTTGCGCTACCACGATGCCCCCGGGAACTGGCGAGCGAGCCCTTGCATCTCGGCCAGCAGGTAGCCCATGTGTTCGGAATGCACTCCCTGCTTGCCCGTGCTGACGTACGGGCCGGACTCCGGCCACGCGAGCCTGGCCTCGTCCACTGCATCGCGCACCGTCGCCTCCCATGTGTCGCGCAGGTCGGCGGGCCGTACCCCGATGCCAGCGTCCGCTACGGCGTCCTCCACCGCGTCGGTGGCAAAGAACTCGTTGGTGTACGGCATCAGCCAGTCGAGCGCGGCCTGCGCGCGCGCATGCGATGTCTCGGTGCCGTCGCCAAAGCGCACGAGCCAGTCGCGCGTGTGGGCGAGGTGGTAGCGCATCTCCTTGACCGACTTGGCGGCAATCGCGGCCAGCTCGCTGTCGGACGACGCCGTAAGCGCCTGCCACATCGGTACCATCAGCGCGGCATACAGGAAGTGGCGGACGATCGTAACGGCATAGTCGCGCGCGGCCGACGACGTTGCCACCATCGGTCCGGCATGCGGCAGCTCGAGCAGCGTGTAGTTGCGAAAGGCCTGCTCGGCGCGCCAGTAGGCGTAGTCGTCTTCCGTGCGAGGCTGGCCGGTCAGCGCGCCTTCGAGCTGCCCCGCGTGCGTGTACAGCAGCCGCGCTTGGCCAATCAGGTCGAGGCTGAGGTTGGACAAGGCGATGTCTTCTTCCAGCACAGGCCCGTGACCCGTCCACTCCGCATTGCGCTGGCCAAGGATGAGCGCGTTGTCAGCAAGGCGAAGGATGTATTGCAGATGCGCGTCAGAACTCATCGCGCCGCTCACATGTGGTTGACTTCATCGGGCAGCCGATAGAACGTCGGATGCCGGTAGATCTTGTCGGCCATCGGGTCGAACAGCATCGGCTTGTCGTCAGGCTCGCTCGCGGTGATGGCAGACGACGGCACGACCCAGATCGAGATGCCTTCCTGCCGGCGCGTATACACATCGCGCGCCATCTGCAGCGCCTGCTTGGCGTCCACGGCATGCAGGCTCCCGCAGTGCTTGTGCTCCAGGCCCTGCTTGCTGCGGATGAACACTTCCCACAGCGGCCATTCGTGTTGATGCATGGTGTACTCCTCAGGCGGCTTGCTGGTTGGCGGCCGCGCGCTCGGCCTGCTTGCGTGCATAGGCGAGCGCGGCCTCTCGCACCCATTCGCCCTCTTCGTGTGCACGCCGGCGCGTGGCGAGGCGCTCGCGGTTGCATGGGCCGTGGCCGTCGAGCACGCGCTTGAATTCGGACCAGTCGAGCGGCGAAAAATCATAGTGGCCGCGCGCTTCATTCCATTTGAGCCCTGGGTCGGGCAGCGTCACGCCGAGCACGCGCGCCTGCTCGACCGTGGCATCGACGAAGCGCTGGCGCAGGTCGTCGTTCGAGATGCGCTTGATGCCCCAGGCCATCGTCTGCGCGCTGTTGGGCGAGGCGGTATCCGGCGGGCCGAACATCATCAGCACCGGGAACCACCAGCGGTTGACGGCCTCCTGCACCATGTCGCGCTGCGCCTGTGTGCCGCGCATCATCGTCAGCAGCGATTCAAAGCCCTGGCGCTGATGGAACGACTCCTCCTTGCAGATGCGGATCATCGCGCGCGCATAGGGGCCGTACGAGCAGCGGCACAGCGGTACCTGGTTCATGATCGCCGCGCCATCAACCAGCCAGCCGATCACGCCCACATCTGCCCATGACAGCGTCGGGTAATTGAAGATCGACGAGTATTTCGCGCGGCCCTCGTGCAGTGCGTCGATCATCTCGTCGCGCGAGCTGCCGAGCGTTTCCGCAGCGGAATAGAGATACAGGCCATGGCCCGCTTCATCCTGCACCTTGGCCAGCAGGATGGCCTTGCGCTTGAGCGACGGCGCGCGGCTGATCCAGTTGCCCTCGGGCAGCATGCCCACCACTTCCGAATGCGCGTGCTGCGAGATCTGCCGCAGCAGCGTCTTGCGGTATGGCGCAGGCATCCAGTCCTGCGGCTCGATTTTCTGGTCGGCGCCGATGCGCGCATCGAAGCGCGCCTGCAGCGCAGCCTCGTCCTGCGGCACGTTGGCCAGTTCCTGTTCGGTCGGCAGCCCGCCGGGCTGGTCCAGGCTTTGGGTGTACATGCGATCCTCCGGGCCGCGCGCGTGCCGGGCACACACCGGAACGCGGATGTGCACGACGCATCATCCGATGCCGCGCTGGGGCTGGATCGATTATAAACCGTCCGACCGGTCGGTCAATAACAGGTTTCACCGCATGCCTTGATACAGACATGCGGTGAACCTGTTTGTGCGGACGAAGACTAGATCGACGCGGCGGAAGAGGCCTCGCCGTGCGCGGCATGCGGCCGCGTGCGCACGAACGCGCCGGCCAATGCAGACGCCAGCACCGCCGCAATGGCGCCCAGCAGAAACGCGAGGTGATAGCCGCCATTGAGCGCCGTCGCCGCATCCGCGCCGGCCGCGGCCAACCCATCCGTGCGCCCTGCCGCCAGGCTCGCCAGGATGGCCAGGCCCAGTGCACCGCCCATCATGAACGACGTGTTGACCACGCCCGACGCCAGGCCCGATTCGTCGGGCGCAACATCGCTCATGGCGGCCAGCAGCACAGGGTTGAACGCGACGCCCGCACCCAGCCCCAGCAGCAGCATGCCGGGCAGCACATCGAGCACAAAGCTGCCGCCGGCCGGCGCGCGTGCAAACAGCACGAGGCCGACCGCCGCCACCAGCAGGCCGAGCGACAGCGGCGCACGGATCCCAAAGCGCATCACCAGCTTGGCCGACAGCCCCAGCGAGAACACCGCCATGATGACGTTGGCCGGCAGGAACGCCAGCCCGACCTGCATCGCGCTGTAGCCCAGCACGCGCTGCATGTACAGCGCCGAGATGAAGAACCACGCGAACATTGCAGCCGCCCACAGCACGCCCACCACATTGGCCGTGGCCACGTTGCGCAGTGCAAACATGTGCAGCGGCATGAGCGGATGCGACACCCGCGATTCGATGACCAGGAACGCGGCCATCAATGCCACGGCAATGCCCAGCTGCGTCAGCGTTTGCGTGGAAGTCCAGCCCGCTTCGTTGCCGTGCACCACCGCGTACACCGCCAGCATCAGCGATGCGGTCACGGTAATGGCGCCCGCCACGTCCAGCCTGGTGCGGTCAGCCAGCGGCCGGCCGGCCGGCAGGAGCGCCACGCACGCCGCGTAGACGGCCACGCCGATCGGCAGGTTCACCAGGAAGATCCAGTGCCAGCTCAGTGCACTCGTCAGCAGCCCGCCCAGCAGGACGCCGATGCTGCCGCCGCCGGCGCATACAAAACCGTAGATCCCCATCGCCTTGGCGCGATCTGCCGGCGAGGTGAACAGGTTCATGATGAGCGACAGCGACACCGCCGACACCACGGCCCCGCCCAGCCCTTGCACCGCGCGTGCCGTGATGAGCAGACCTTGCGAATTCGCCAGCCCGCATGCAGCCGAGGCCAGCGTGAACAACGTGATGCCGAGCAGGAACATCTTGCGATGGCCGAACAGGTCGCCCAGCCGGCCACCGAGCAGCAGGAAGCCGCCGAAGGTCAGCATATAGGCGTTGACGACCCACACCAGCGACGTTTCGGTAAAACCCAGATCCGCCCGGATGGACGGCAGTGCCACATTGACGATGGTCGTATCCAGCACGATCATCAGCACGCCCAGGCAGAGCACGATGAGAGCAAGCCAGCGTTTGCGTTCGTCGATGCCGTGCGTCATGAATGCACTCCTCGTTGCGATCGGGATGTCTCAAACAAAGAACGGCCACCTCGCGGCGGCCGTCTGCGGCAAGTGCGCAACGTTACATCGGCTTGGGCGCAATCACCATCCACGTGACGCCGAAGCGGTCGATGGCCATGCCGAATGCGTTGGCGAAAAACGTCTCGGCCATCGGCATCGTGACCTGGCCGCCGTCGCTGAGCGCCCGGAACGTGCGCTCGGCGGCGGCCGTGTCGGGCACGCTCACCGAAAGGCCGAAGCCCTTGAAATCGGCCTTGCCCGAAGCCATGCCGTCCGACGCCATCACGACGGTGTCGCCAACGCGGAAGGCCGCGTGCATGACCTTGTCGGCAGGCGGTGCAACGCCGCCGCACTGGTCGGCCTTGGCCTCGGCTCCCGGGGGCGCGTCCTTGAAACGCATCAGCATGTCGACCTTGGCATCGAGCGTCTTCTTGTAGAACTCGAGCGCTTCTTCACAACGGCCTTCGAAGAACAGATACGGTTGAACTTGCATCACAACTCCTTGGGTTAGTAGGGACCGCAAACCCGCGCATCGCATCGCGCGGTCAGCGGTTACATCTCAGTGAAGAACGTCATCCGTCGCGTGCTGGCCGGACACGGGCATCGGTACCGAGGCATGCTCGTGCACGACCCACCAGCGGCCGTCGATCTTGCGAAAGCACACCGTGGCGCGCGTCTGCGCATCGTGCTGCGTGCCATCGCGATAGCGCGCGCGCAAACGGTTCGTGCTAAAGCAATAGGCCAGATCACCACCCACCTCAAGATGCAACTCGATGAACTGGAAATCGGCCTTGTCCACCAGCGCATCAAACCAGCCCTGCCAGTTGCGGCGGTATGCCTGCGCGCCCTTTACGAACAGCGGCGGCATCACGTCAAACACGACCACATCGGGTGCGTAATGCCGCATCACGGCATCGATGTCCTTGTCGCGCACGGCGGCCGCCCACTCGCCGATCAGTGCACGCAGTTGCGCTTCATCGTCTGCCTGGCTTGTGGCATCCGTCATGTAGGCCTCCTGAACTTCTGCCGCATTCCAGGCTTGGAAAGGTGCACAACAGCGTCTAGGGTTGATTTGTGAACACTGTCCACAAACGATAGCAGACATAATGGACGGTGTCCACATCGAATTTTCGGAGATTGACTGCATGTCCCAGGAGCCACCCCGACCGCCCGCACGCACGACGTACCGCCATGGCGACCTGCGCCGGGCGCTGCTGGACGCCGGCATCGAACTCGCGCGTGCCGGCGGCCCCGAGGCCATCGTGCTGCGCGAAGCCACGCGCCGCGCCGGCGTGGTGCCGAATGCGGCGTACCGGCACTTTGCCGGGCGGATGGACCTGCTTCAGGCGGTGCGGGCCGCGGCGCTGGCGGCTCTGGCCCGCGCGATGGAAGCCGAACTCGACACCATCGACCCGAACTGGCCGCAAGACGTGCAGGCGCGCGCGTCGCTGCGTGCCATCGGCGTGGGATACCTGCGATTTGCGCAAATGGAGACGGGCCTGTTCCGCACCGCATTTGCCGTGCCGGATGAAGTGGAAAACGACGTGGATCCGGACAAGGCGGGCAACAGCGGCCTGAACCCGTTCCAGTTGCTCGGCAGGGCCCTGGACCGCATGACGGCAGCCGGCGTGTTGCCCGCCGAGCGCCGCCCGGGTGCGGAGTACCTCGCGTGGTCTGCCGTGCACGGCCTGGCGCTGCTCATCATCGACGGGCCGCTGCGCGGACGCCCGCCGGAGCAGACCGGCGCCATCGCACTGCGCGTGGTCGAGATGGTGGAAAACGGCCTGTAGAGCCTGCGGCCCCGGCGAGCGATGGAATAGTGCTTGCGCCTGGCGTGTTTACCATCAAGCCAGGCGACTTTGGAGAACCACCATGCAGATGCGATTGGGCAAATGGATTGGCGCGGCTGCGCTGGTGTTGAGCGCGTGTGCGGCGTTCACGCCGGTGCAGACGGCGCAGAAGATGATCGGCCAGCCGGAAAGTGCCGTGCGCGAGACCTTCGGCACGCCCACCGAGACCTACGCGCTCGCCGATGGAACGCACCGCTGGATCTATTCGAAACAACCCATGGGCCACGAAGTCTATGCGGCCGACTTCGATGCCGGCGGCAGGCTCACGCGCTTTCGCCAGATGCTGACGGAGAAGGAAATCTTCGAAGCCCGCCCCGGCACGTGGACCAAGCGCGACGTGCTCGAGCGTTTCGGCACGCCGCGCGAGCCCACGCAGTATTACCCGCTCATGAGGCGCGAAGCGTGGTCATACCGGATGCTCACCAACGGCTATCAGCAGGCGCACTTCAGCGCCTACTTTGACGACAACGGCGTGCTCGATCGCACCATGATCATCGTCGACCCGCTTGGCGGCGACCATGATGCGCGCAGCAAATAGACGTCAGCCCAGCGCCGAAGCAATTGCCTGCGCGAGCTCGTTGGCCTCGAACTTGGCGACGTAGCCGTTGGCGCCAACGCGGCGCACGTGGTCTTCATTCGCCGAGCCCGACAGCGAGGAGTGGATCACCACCGGGATCGACTGGAACGCCGGCTCGGATTTGATCTTGCGCGTGAGCGTGAAACCGTCCATCTCGGGCATCTCGAGATCGGTCAGCACGAGGGCGATCTTGTCGCGTACGGTCTTGCCTTCGCGGGCGGCATCGCGCGCGATGTTCTGCAGCGTGTCCCACGCCTCCTGCCCGCTCTTGGTCATCACATACGGCGCGCCCATCGCCTCGAGGCCGTTGGCGATCAGCGAACGCGCAAGGCCCGAGTCATCGGCCACGAGCAGCTTCGCACCCGCCGGAAGCCTGATCGGACGCTCGTCGTTGTCGGGCGCGAGGTCGGTACGGCGGGTCGGGAACACGTCCACCAGGATCTGTTCGACGTCGATGACCTGCGCGAGGCGCGAGTTGTCGGCGCTGCCATCCAGTCGGGCAAGGCTGGTGATGTTGCTGCTGCCCACGCTCGCCTCGGCCGGAAAGATCTGGCTCCATTCCAGGCGCACGATCTCGTCCACCTCTTCCACGGCAAAGCCCTGCGTGGAGCGCGCGTATTCGGTAATCAAGAGGATGTTGGCGTTGCCGTTGCGGGTGCCGATCACGCTGGCGAGGTCAATGACCGGGATGATCTGGCCGCGCACGTTCACGGCGCCGAGGATGTGCGCGCCGGCGTCCGCCACGTGCGTCACGGGCGGCATGACCATGATCTCGCGCACCTTGAACACGTTGATACCGAACAACTCGCGCTGGTTCGAGCGCGCAGACTCGCCCAGGCGGAACAGCAACAGCTCGAAGCGGTTGTTGTTGGTCAGATTGGTCCGTTCATCGACTTCGTGCTGCGAATGCTGTGACATCGCGTCTCCCCCCGTTCAAGCACACATATGTGAGCGGTAAACGGCAGGGCGCCGCGCAACTTGAAGGGATTTGCGAATCCCGCCGCGCTGCCCTTCCAGCGTGGGGAGGCCGCCGCCTAGGCAACCTTCACGTGCGTGACCAGAAAGTCGAGGAATGCACGCACGCGCGCCGGCAAATGCGCGCCCTGGCCGACATAGACGGCGTGGATGTCCTCCGTCTCGCCGGGGTTGTAGTCCTCCAGCACGGGCACCAGCCGGCCGGCATCGAGATCGGCGCGCACCTGGAACTCCGCCAGCCGCGCAAGGCCCAGGCCCGCCACGGCCACCGCGCGCAGCGCCTCGCCGTCGCTGATCTGTGCATTGCCCTGCGGCATGATTTCGGTGCGGCGGCCGCGCTTGAGGAAGGGCCAGCCGTTGACCGCCCGCACGTAGCTGAACGCCAGGCAATTGTGGTGGGCGAGATCCGCCGGCGTGCGCGGCGTACCGGCACGCGCGAGGTACGCCGGCGAGGCCACCACGAGCAGGCGCGTCTGGCCCAGCTTGCGCGCCACCAGCCGGGAGTTCTTCAGCGGGCCGCTGCGCAACGCCACGTCGGTGCGGTCTTCCAGCAGGTCGACCACGCGGTCGGTCAGGGCAATGTCGAGCGACACCTGTGGATGGCACGCCAGGAAGGCCGGCACGATCGGCAGCAGCAAATGCGTGCCGACCGGCACATTCGCGTTGATCCGCAAACGCCCCGAAGGCTGCGCCCCGGCGGATGCTGCGCGCTCGGCCTCGTCGAGATCGGCCAGCACCGCCACGCTGCGCTCATAGAACGCGGCGCCCTCGGGCGTGAGCTGAAAGCGCCGCGTCGAGCGGTTCACGAGTCGCGCGCCCAGCCGGGCTTCCAGCCGCGCGACCAGCTTGCTCACCGCCGACGGCGTCATCCGGCACGCCCGCGCCGCCGCCGAGAAACCGCCCTGCTCCACCACCCGCACGAAGACTTCCATCTCGCCGAAGCGATTGACATCGAGCCGCGCCATTGTGATTTGAATTCATAGATGTTGTTCTTGCAGGCAGTCTATCGCACAGGCTGCCGCTTCGACATACTGGCCTCCGTTCCGCCACTGCGGCCCGTTTCCCGCGTGGCCCTCGGCGTTTGGAGATTACGGATCATGCCCGTCGCTTTACTTGCCCTGACAGCCGGTGCATTCGGCATCGGCGTCACCGAATTCGTCTTGATGGGGCTGCTGCTCGAAGTCGGCACAGACCTGCACGTGACCGTCGCCCAGGCGGGGCTGCTGATTTCCGGCTACGCGTTCGGCGTGGTGCTCGGCGCGCCGGTGTTGACCGCGCTGACGGCGCGCTGGCCACGCAAGGCCGTGCTGGTCGGGCTGATGGTCATTTTCACGATCGGCAACGCGGCGTGCGCGCTGGCGCCCGGCTACGCCCTGCTGATGGCCGCACGCGTGTTGACGGCCTTTGCGCACGGCACCTTCTTCGGCGTCGGGTCGGTGGTGGCCACGGGCCTCGTGCCGCCCAACCGCCGCGCCTCGGCCATCGCCATCATGTTCACGGGGCTGACGGTCGCCTCCATCCTCGGTGTGCCGCTCGGCACGTGGCTTGGCCAGGCGTACGGCTGGCGCGCTACGTTCTGGGCGATTGTGGTCATCGGCGTGGTCGCGCTGGGCGTCATCGCCCGCTTCGTGCCGCACGAAGCTGCGCCGGCCGACGCGGGAGACTGGCGTCAGGACATACGCGTGCTGATGCGCGGCCCCGTGCTGCTTGGCCTCCTCACAACCGTGCTCGGCTATGCGGGCGTGCTTGCGGTGTTCACGTACATCGCGCCGCTCATCACGGAAGTGACGGGCTACACAAGCGCGGCGGTCTCACCGGTGATGCTCGTGTTCGGCGGCGGGCTCATCGTCGGCAACCTCGTCGGCGGACGGCTCGCCGACCGCCACCTGCGCGGCACGCTCATCGGCACGCTGGTGGCGCTGGCCGTGACGCTTGCCCTGATGACGTTTGCCGTGCACGACAAGGTGTGGGTCGTGGTGTTCGTGGCACTGCTGGGCGCGGTGGCGTTCTCGACCGTGCCGCCGCTGCAGATGTGGGTGCTGGAGAAAGCGCACGGTGCGGGCCAGAGCATCGCGTCGAGCTTCAACATTGCCGCGTTCAACCTCGGCAATGCGCTAGGCGCGTGGGCGGGCGGCGTGGTCATCTCGCATGGCCCCGGGCTGACGGCGCTGCCGTGGGTGGCCGCCCTCGCTCCTGTGAGTGCGCTCGCGCTCATCCTCATCGGGCTGCGCCTGCATGGCTCTGGAGAAACGACCGCGCAGTGTCCGCAGGGCGCCTGATCCGACGTCTCCCCCTTCGTTTCAACCCATACGCAATATCACCATGACTGCACAGAACAAAGTCGCGCTCGTCGTGGGCGCACAGGGCGTGATCGGCCGCAACCTGATCGACCACCTTGCCACGCTCGGCGACTGGCACATCGTGGGCCTGTCGCGGCGCGGCGGCGAGTCGAACGGGCGCATCCGCCACATTGCCGTCGACCTGCTCGATGCCGCAGACACGCGTGCCAGGCTGCACACATTGAGCAACGTCACCCACATCTTCTACGCCGCCTACCAGGACCGGCCTACGTGGGCCGAACTCGTGCCGCCCAACCTGGCCATGCTGACCAACGTGGTCGACGCCATCGAAGACGCGTCGCCCAACCTTGCGCACGTGAGCCTGATGCAGGGCTACAAGGTCTACGGCGGACACCTCGGCCCGTTCAAGACGCCGGCCCGCGAAACCGACGCGCATTTCATGCCGCCCGAGTTCATGTTCGACCAGCAGACGTTCCTGCAAGCGCGCCAGCAGGGCAAGGCGTGGACGTGGTCGGCCATCCGCCCGGCGGTGGTGGGCGGCTTTGCGCTGGGCAACCCGATGAACCTGGCCGTGACCATTGCCGTGTATGCGTCGATCTCCAAAGAACTGGGCCTGCCGCTGCGCTTTCCCGGCAAACCCGGTGCGTACGATCACCTGCTGGAGATGACCGACGCAGGCCTGCTGGCCCGCGCCACCGTGTGGGCCGCCACCAACCCGCGCTGCGCCAACCAGGCCTTCAACATCAACAACGGCGACCTGTTCCGCTGGAGCGAGATGTGGCCCAAGATCGCGCACTACTTCGACCTGGAAGTCGCCCCGCCGCTGCCGCTGTCGCTAGACACCGTCATGGCCGACAAGGAACCGCTCTGGCAATGCATGATCGCCAGGCATGGTCTGGCCGACACGCCCTACAGCGATGTGTCTTCGTGGCGCTTTGCCGACTTCGTCTTCTCGTGGGACTACGACATGTTCGGCGACGGCACCAAGGCGCGCCGCTTCGGCTTTCACGAATATGTGGAGACCGAGGCGATGTTCATGCGCATCTTCGACGACCTGCGCCGGCGCAGGATCATTCCGGGCTAGTGCGTCCGGATGCCTGCGCTCGCGCGCTGCATGGATCGATCCGGCTAGGGAAATGTCCCGACTCGGGTCTGCCCGCACAAGGCCGATATAGTGAACACGGGGCGGTAGCTCATGGGTCGAGCGGCGGCGGTTTACCGGCGCAGGCAGGCAGGTTCAAATCCTGTACGCCCCACCATCTGAAGATTTATTGAGGAACAACAAAACTTGTGCCGTTAAGCATAAAGTGGCCATCTGGACAGGTTATGGTTGTTTACCCGTTGGGCTACATTATGTTTTATCGAAAAACGGTGTTAGCCTGAGCGGTTTTTCCCGCTCGAGCAGGAACAGCAGGCGCAAAAAAGCCGACCACTTGGTCGGCTTTTTCTTTGGTTCGAGATGGTCGGCCCGCCTCGTTGCGCACCCTTGCGCCCTGAACGAGGCTAATAACGTTGCGCACTTTCCCGATGACTTCCGGGGGAACCCTCTCTTTCACCTCTCGGAGATTGATTGCTTTGCCCTGACTGGCAATGTCGTGGCAGGCAACCTCGATTGCCTCCCGTGCATTCGCAACACTCTGCTCTCCGCGGCGCCGCATATATTGCCGCCAGCGCTCGGCCAGGATGCGGGCCTCCTTGTTCGCGCTCTGATAGAGCAGGCGCACGTCGACATCAAGGCATCGCGCTGCCTCAGCCACGCTCACGGGAACCAGCAACTTCCCCATGGCCGTCAGTTCTGCACGTATCTGCTCCCAGTCCAGTTCTCTTCGGGCTGCCCGCTCCCCTGGGCGTGGAAACAGGAAGGTCAACTGGTGAACTTCAGTTGTGGGCGACCAGTTTGCCAAGTCACCAGCCAACAACTGGGCAAGCGATAGTCCGGTCTGCGAAGCAATACGAAGATGGGCAGGCAAAGCAGGAATGCCGCCCTCTTTCAGCCAATGGTGCACCGTACCCTTGCTCAGTCCGATTCGCCGCGCAAACGCAGCGCTCTTGCCATGGTCCACTCGAGCAACCAGTTCGCGCAGACCTTCATGTAGAGATTGGCGATGCGGACTTCTCTGCCGTTGCGCTGTTCGTCATCGTGCGCCACTTCTGGCTGATGGGTGAGTATGCCGGCCGCATTGACATGTGGGGTACGCAAGCAATGCCAAAGGCCTGGTTGCAAAAACAAGTCGAACTCATGACGGCATGGGAGAAGCTGCAGACGTCGGATTGAAGACGCTAGCCTCGCGTTTACTGGGAGCGCTGTTGCGACCTTGCACGCTGGGCGTACGCTCGTCTTCATTCAAGGCGGCATCTTTCCGAAGGTGTCTGCCTCGAACTCCCACTCCTGCAACCAGGACTCAGCCGCCAATTCGCCTCGAAGGGCGCCAAGGATGAGACCGGTATCCGTTGTGCTTTCACCCGGCGGCAGCGACTGCTCAAGTTGTCGTGCGCGCATGATGACAATCTGCAAGCATCTGATTTCCCATAGCAGGCGCCGCACGACCGGGTCGTGACCGTACTGCTGCTGAATCTCGTGCAGGCGCTTTCGCGTGAGCGACGGGAAGCGGCGGCGTAGTGGGAATGACATTGTGGAATCCCCCGAAGCCGCAACATTACCGCCGGCCACGCGACAAGCGCTTCAACGCCTGTTCTTCTTCCGTCGACCAACTCAATGGTCGCTCCCACAAACATGGCTCGGCAAACAACGCCGCATCCAGTTCGTTCAATCTCGCCAAGAACGGCTTATCGATACCCCACATGCGGGCCAACGTAAGAACGCCGTATGCCTGCCGCGCGATGTCCTGCAGCCTATGGATTTCCCATAGCAATTCGCGCACTTCTGGCGTGGGGTTGCTCTGCCATATGGCACGGAGCGCTGCCGAAGAGAGCTTCTTGCGGTGAGTTGCAGGGGCGGAAAAGTCACGTGCTACCATAGCGCGAAATACTGTATATTTGTACAGTATCCGCAGCCGAAAACATCTCGTCAACGAGAGATGCTTTGATGTGAAGGATGCGCCTCCAGCAAGCACAGGTGAGTGCTGATGACATCTCGCAAAGCGACTCCAACTCTCTCTCAGACCATGATGCAAACGACACAGGTGGTACGCCTGCCCTCGCGAGCTCCGCGCATCCGCCAGATGGCGACAACGGTCGTTCGTGCCGGTAGCAAGGAAGAGGCGCTACGGTTGGTGGGTTCGGGCAGTGTCGCAGCCGTCGAACTCGACTACGAATCGGGCTGGCAAGACGCAGTTGAGTTAGGCCGGCTCGGCCGAGCAGTTGGCGTTCGCGTAGAGTTCCGAGGCCACGAGAGCATCGCGGTCAAATCGCCTGCCGCGCTCGTTGCCGGTCTTGCGCGCGCGAAGCCATCGTTCCGGCAACGCAATCTCTACTGCCAGTTCGACCTAGACCTATTGCCCGCTGGCCAACTGGAACAGCTCGAGGTCAAGGCCACAAAGCTGGGCGACTACATTTTGGGTGGCCACCTGCTGCGTGAAATCGATGCTGTCTGGTCCGAGTAGCTCAGTGCGTTGACCGCCTTTCATCTCACCGGCAACACCCCTCTTACCGTTGGTTGCCGAGGCACATCCGCTTGTGGCAGTGTGGCGTTCATTACACACACAGCCCAATCCGATGTACTTCCTCTTCGACACTGACCTGGCCGGCAACTTTAAGCGGCTGAACATCAGTTTCTGGACGGGAGTTCTCTGTCTGGCGCTGGTGGCTGGGAAGGTGATGTTGTCCTCAGACAGCTCTGAGCAGATTGGTCCGTTTGGACTCGTGCTTCTCTTCGGAGGCGCGGCTCTCTGCTACTACCTCTTCCTGCTGGACCATATCGCTTTCCGTCTCAAGAAGAACGGGAGCCTATGGGTTTTCGGCTCACTCGTATGCGGCCCACTAGGTTTCCTGATTGGGTACATCAGAATCTGCATTGAGGTCCGCGCACATCGCGCGATTGGCCAAGCTTGAACATCAACTTCCAGTACGTGATTTCGACATGCTCATCATCTGGCACCGGCTTGGCATTCTGATTCTCTTGGTCCCAATTGTCGTTCTTGTGGCCATGCAGCTTGTCGTCGATGGGGCTCTTGGACAGGGCTTCTACTCATCGCATCTCTGGCCAAAGGTGATTGGTGGCCTGTTGACTGCTCTGGCGGTTGGCGTTTTTGGCTATTCCATGAATAAGAACGAGCCCGGGCCACGCAAGCATCGGCTGTTCTTCTTGCCTGTCGAATATTGGTCTGTTGTCGTAGCTGTGCTCACACTCGTACTGACCGTGCGCGCATTGATTACGCGATGACGTCGACCGGAGTGCTTCGTTCAATCAGGATTACACAGGACCCGTATGTTTTGCCCGACATGCAACACCCAAAATTCCGCAACCAGTGTGAGCTGCATCCAATGCGGAACAACCTTAATTTACGAGGCCAAAGGGCACTCTGCCTCCTACATCAAAGGGGCCAGGCTGATTGACTCCAAAATCTACAGCATTGTGGGCATCCTGGTCTGTTTTGGCTTCGCATTCATCTTGCTCAATACGTTCCTGTCTGAATGGTCTGTAGACGAACGTCTCGTATATTTGGCGAGCATAGTCGTGGGGGGCATTGCGGGCCGAGTAATTGCATGGAGAAAGTGGCGCTCATTTCTGCAAGCGTCGAAATCATCTCCTTGACTCGTCACCACGGCGCGCGCTGCACTGGCGTCCCTGGCCTCAACTGTGCACGGCTGAGTTCGACTTTTCGCGGATGGTACCTTTCAGCGCTACGCGATGTTGTCGCCCTGCTGGTTGAGCATATTGGGGCTGGCAAAATCGGTACATCCAGACGGGAGTGTGTATGCCGCACGTCCCAACTGAGCGTAGAGACAATGAGCCATAGGTTGCTATGACAACACGTGCCACGATTCGAAGAGCAGGCAAAGGCGATGCTGCGGCATTGTGTGCAGCAGAGCAAGCCACCGCCCTGACCCCTGGCCTGCTTGTGTCACAGCCCCACGAACTGCAGGTTGACGCATTCGAGCAAAAAATCGAATTCCTAAAGCAAGAAGGGGTGTACCTTGTTGCCGAGAGCGAGGGAGTTCTCATTGGACACGCACTGCTGGAGCCGATGGCGCTCATTGCGCAGGCTCACGTCTTTAGTCTCACCATAGTCGTCCATCCCGGTTATCTGCAGCATGGGGTTGGCACTGCTCTCATGGTCGAGTTGATGAGATGGGCGGAAAACAATCCCCGCGTCGAAAAAATTGAGCTCCGCGTACGTGCTACGAACGCTCGCGCCCTTGCGCTGTACAGGCGCTTTGGGTTCGTTGAAGAGGGGCGATTCGAGAGGCGTATACGACTGCCTGATGGGTCATATATAGATGATGTCTTGATGGCTCGCTTTACTCGCTAGAGAGCACCAACGTCCGTCTTCGGCGAGAAGGAGCCGCTCCTCCACTAGGATGGAGTAACGCAGTCGGTTGCCAAGCAGGGGACAGAATGAGAATCGATGTGTCGCCACAAGCCGGACATCCAGACGTCACTCTTCGCGCTCTCGTAGAATCCGATATTGACCAGTGGTATGACTATCTACGATTGCCTGAGGTCTTCCAGCACACCAGTTGGAACTTGAGGACACGGGACGACCTTCTCCCCCTATTTGAAGAATTCAGTTCCGACTCTCCCGACTCTGCGCGACGGCTAGCGATTGTAGAAAGCAGAACGCTGCGCTTGGTTGGGACAATCGGCTTCCACACGGTTTCTTCTAGGAATCGTACGGCGGAAATCGCCTACGACCTGTCGCCGGAATACTGGGGAAGGGGTATCGCAACAACTCTTTGTTCTGCGGTGACGGCGTGGTCCTTTTCAACATACGGTTTCGTGCGTGTACAGGCCTCGGTCCTACAAACGAACAACAGGTCCGCGACGGTACTTCAGCGATGCGGCTTCCAATACGAAGGCTTGCTCCGCTCGTTCCGCATGGTTCGTGGAACTCCGTCCGACTTCGCCATCTATTCCAAACTGGCGACCGAATAGTTGTCGATGGGCGGCCGCCGCCGCGCGTGCTGTACGTTGACCGCTGTCGGCGGAAGCAGTCGGCAGTTCAACTAGATATATGCCGCGATTTATGTAGTTAGACAGATGGGGAGACCTCTTGCAATCGCTCATCAGCGCTAGTGCCTCCGCAATAGCTCAGCCTTTCCTGATGGTAGACCTACCAGGCCTTGGTCGTCTTTATGAACCCACGGGGGACAAGCATGTTCCTCATGTGCTAGTGCTCCATGGTTCAGAAGGGGCGTGGTCCGGCTTCGCCCACTTACAAGCAGCGAGCTTTGCGGCAAGGGGTATTGCGGCGTTGCCACTGGGATACAGCGTAGGCGGCAACCTCTGGAATGCGGGCGCCATCGAAAATGTGCCCATCGACAAAACCGCCGCAGCAGTGGACGCCTTGCGACGCCTACCCAGGTCGACCGGTAAGGTCGGAGTCTATGGCGTTTCTCGTGGAGCCGAACACGCCTTGCTACTGGCGGTACTCATGACTGTAGATGACTCGATGCATGAGCCCGACGCTGTTGCAGTACACGCCCCGCCCGATGTGGTTTGTGGAGCGTTCGACGCTAAAGAGTGGAGAGACCCAGGCGACCCCGGCTGGCGAGCATGGGACCCTTCGCGGCGCGCCTGGACTTGGAGGGGCGCATCGGACACCTTGCTTCCATCCCAGCCTATTGAGATTCAACGATACGCAGGCCCCCTACTAATAAGCGCTGGTGAAAACGACGCGACGTGGTCATCCGCCATGGCGAAACGTCTTGCGAACCGCTACGCCACCGACGGACGCGCTGCCGAACAACTGATATTCCCCGGAGAGGGTCACGTGTTGTCCGCTGAGGCGACAATGGTCCGGGATGCCCGCATATCGACGTTCTTTGCCCAGCATTTGGCGCAGCAGCGAACCCCCGCTTGAGCCCGCAAGGTGCTTGGTAATTGCCAGACCGCTACCATTCCCACGCGATACAAAGCAGATGAGCTACGACCTATTCTTCGCCTTCCCGCAGCAGCCATCCATAACATCGTTTGGATAGCAGATGGCCACGTTCTACATTGCCTGTACTTGTGAGACGGAACAATGCCAGTGCAGTTGACACACGGTCTGAGGGAAAACCTGATGTGGCTTGCATCGAATTGGGAAGCAAGCACATTGATAGCAGCCCCGAAGCGCGCATCCTCCTGAGCCAGGTCGGCGCGGCCGCTTTCCGCGCTGCTCGAAAACGCATAGACGGCCACCCGACTCCGCTCCTTTCTCCGGGCCTTTCACGTCGCGAGCGTGAAATCCTCCAGTGGATTGCCGCGGGTCGGCGTCAAGCCGAAATTGCGGCTGCTTTGGGGCTGTCCGAACGAACCGTAGAGAACCATCTGCGAAAGGCGCGCCACCGTTTGGGCGTCGCCACCACCGCTCAAGCCGTGAGCTTTGCGTTGGCGAATGCCGCGATCGGCCCTGCTGACCCTCCGGCGTAGGGCGCCAGCCGGCGAGCCGCAGTGGTGTTGCGGGGCGGCGCCGGACGCAGGCGGAACGCGGGGGCCCGCCCCTCGCTGACCCGCCGCTCGTGGTGCCCCTATCCCAGCAGGACGGCAGCAAGCGAACTGCCGTTCGCAGAATAGGCACCGCACCGCTCACCGAACGTGCTGCGCTATCCCCCTCAGCTCCGCTAGCGCGGGACGCAGCAGTGCCAGATGAACGCCGTCCTGCGCATACACGGACCTCGCGATTCTCGAATGCAGCTTCGTCTCCGGCTTACCGCATCCGACCCAGTATCGGTAATAACCGCTCCGGATGGCTTCAGCGTCGGCGCCCGTGACGATATGCGCGCCGCTCTTGTAATGCTGTTCGATCTGCCTGCACAGCGCCTCGAGGGCTTTGTCAGAGGACGTGGCCATTGTTCGCTCCTGTCTCCAGCAGCGGCCTGGCGTCACCGGAAGGGACGCCGCGCCCACGGTCCGCGCCCAAGGGAACAGCGCGCCTCCGCGGTCCCTTTCCGCCAAGGCCTCCCGCAGGCGTCGAACGGTTACTCCTCGGTCATTTCCGCGTGCACCTTGCGGATCATCAGGCGCGCGCGCTGCCGCACCGTCGCCAGCGCCTCCTCGTCGGTTTTCGCGCGACAGATGTACGACTCGCCCAGGGGCCTGCCCGGCGCAAACTTCCCTTCCGGAATGGCACTCCAGGAGACACGGAAATAAGGCGATTCCAACAGTTCGGAATCGCAGGTGACGAGATAGCCGTCTAGCTGGGATGTGGTTTCCATAGTCATTGCGAGACCATCGCGACGATTCGGGGAGCAACCTCCATACCGCCCGAACCCGGCCCACTCCGGCGCCGCTGACGCCCCGTTCCAGGAAAGAAGGCGTGGGACCTCAATCGCGGGCGGGGGCGTGCGGGCAGGCCGGGAAGTGGGCGCATCGTTCACTTCGACGGGTCGCTCCAATGCACCCAGCATCGCGGCCAGCGCCGGTCGAACGAACCACAGCTGGATCCCATCATTGGCAAAAATTGCACGCGCAAGGCAGCGGTGGAATTCGGAATGGGGTTTTCCACAATCCGACCAATAGCGGTAGTAGGCCATGCGAACCGACTCGGCATCGTCGCCGACCAGCTCGTCATCGGCTTGCCCATATTTGCCGTTGACGACGGCCCGCAGGATATCGGCTGGCGCAGCGTTCACGGGTTCACTGTTCGGGGTAGAAGACAGAATGGGCAGTATAGGAAATGGTTCGCCCGATCGATGTAGGCGTGAAGCGGCCAGCCGGTCTGATGTCGATCAAACCGTCTCGGGCCAGGCCGTCATGCCGCATCTGCAGGCGACTGCCGTGCGCATTGTGCGTTTGCACCATGAGCGGTATCGTGTCGCCCAATCCGGCGCGATGCCGACTCCCCCGCGCGCGCCTGCGCACCGTACCTGGCAATTCCCGTGACCGACCTCCCCACCCTTTCCTGGACCGACGCTGAAACCGGCGCCGTCCATACCACCCTGTGGCGCTCCGAAGCCGGCAACCCGCCGCCCAGGCGCGTCGTCATTGCCGATGACCGCACCACCGCCGATGCGGCCTACCGCCTGGCCTGCGAAGGCACGGCGCTGCTCTGGCGAGGCGACTTCCACAACGCGCGGCAGCTGCTGCAGGCGATGGCGCGCCGCACCGAACGCAAGCCGCGCAAGCAGGCCACCTCGCCCATCGACGCTTTCAACCTGCACCGGCAAGCGCAGTCGCAACGAGCGCGCACGCTGGGCATGCTGCTGATCCCGCTGGAGGCGGACTACGCGGTCCCGCTGCGGCGTGCCCCCGACGTGCGCGAGGCCTGCACCGAGGCCTACGGCACGAGCAACGGGGCTTCAGTCGTCTCGCTGCGCGAGCTGCTGGGGCTGATCGGCGCGCATGAATGGCGCAAGAAGGGTGTCGAGATTCCCGCGCTGGGCGGTGAACGCATTCACCCGCATTACGGCGTGTTCTCGCCGGTGCGCGGCGAATACATCGACCTGGTAGCGCGGGCGCCGCTTCCGTCAAGGGCACTTGCATTCGACATTGGCACAGGCACGGGTGTGCTGGCAGCGGTGCTGGCCAAGCGCGGCGTGAAGCGCGTGGTCGGTACCGATCAGGACGCGCGAGCCCTGGCCTGCGCGCGCGAGAATGTGGCGCGCCTCGGCCTGCAGGGCCAGGTAGAGGTGGTGGAAGCGGACCTTTTTCCCGAAGGCCGGGCGCCGCTCATCGTCTGCAACCCGCCGTGGCTGCCGGCGCGGCCGAGCTCTCCCGTCGAGCGCGCCGTATATGACCCGGACAACCGCATGCTGCGCGGTTTCCTGGAAGGGCTCACCGCGCATCTGGAGCCCGATGGCGAAGGCTGGCTGATCCTCTCGGACTTTGCCGAACACCTCGGCCTGCGCACGCGCGATGCCCTGTTCGCGATGATCGACGCGGCCGGCCTGCAGGTCATCGGCCGCGACGACATCAAACCCAGGCACCCCAAGGCTTCCGACCCGGCAGACCCGCTTCATCAGGCGCGCGTTGCCGAGGTCACGTCGTTGTGGCGGCTGAAAGCGCGCTAGGCCTTCAGCGCGGCGTTGCCAGGTAGTCGAGCACGCCCTGGCCGGCTGCGGCACCCGTCGCAAAGCACGCTGTCAGCAGATAGCCGCCCGTCGGCGCTTCCCAGTCGAGCATCTCGCCTGCGCAGAACACGCCGGGCAGACGCTCGATCATCAGACTGGCGTTCAGCGCCTCGAAGGCCACGCCTCCGGCGCTGCTGATCGCCTCGTCGATGGGCCGGGCGCGGGTGAGCCGCAGCGGCAGCGCCTTGATGGCGTTTGCCAATTGGGCAAGGTCGGCAAAGGCCTCTTTCGACAGGCACTCGCGCAGCAGGCCGAGCTTCACGCCGGTGATGTTCAGCTTGCTCTGCAGATGGCTCGACATCGAGCGGGAGCCGCGCGGGTGCTTCACCGCATCCAGGACGCGCTGCGCGCTCCACCCGGGCGCGAGGTCCAGCCAGATCGTCGCTTCGCCATGCGCTGACAACACCTCGCGGATCGGTGCCGACAGTGCATAGACGAGGCTGCCTTCAATGCCCGTCTGCGTGACAACGAACTCGCCCTGGCGAAACTGCATCGCGCCGTCATCACCGGACGGCAGCCCGATCGCCACGGACTTGACCGGCTGGCCCGCAAAGCGCTCCTGAAAGAACGGGCTCCAATCGGCGTCGAACCCGCAATTGGCCGGCTGCAGCGGCACCACGTGCACGCCGCGCGCCTGCAGCAACGGCACCCATGCACCGTCTGAACCGAGGCGCGGCCAGCTTCCGCCGCCCGTGGCCAGCACCACGGCGTCGGCCGGTACGAACCGTTCGCCGTCAGACGTATCGAAACGCAGCACGTGCGCGTGCTGCGAGGGCTCTGCCCAGCCCGTCCAGCGATGCCGCATGCGCAGCTTCACGCCGGCCTCGCGCAACCGATGCAGCCAGGCACGCAGCAACGGCGCGGCCTTCATCTCGGTCGGGAACACGCGGCCCGAGGTGCCCACGAACGTGTCGATGCCCAGTCCGTGGATCCATCCGCGCAACGCGTCGGGGCTCAGGCGCTGGATGAGCGGCGCGAGCACATCCCGCCGTGCGCGATACCGGCCGACAAACGCGTCGAGCGGTTCGGAGTGCGTGATGTTCATCCCGCCGATGCCCGCCAGCAGGAACTTGCGCCCAGCCGACGGCATGGCATCGAACACGTCGACGCGCACGCCTTGGCGAGACAGGACTTCTGCCGCCATCAGGCCGGCGGGGCCGGCGCCGATGATGGCGACTTGCGGAGCGTTTTGCGATTCGGGCATGCGAAGAAAGGTCCGGAGCACCGCGGGCAAGCGGGGGGGCGCCATTGTCCCATCCTGTCGCGATGGCCTGCAATCGACGTGCCCCATCGTCCGCGTGCGGGCCGGCTCCCGTGCGGTGAGCTGCTTTTCGGTAAACTCATGCCTTCACCCGCGCATTCCTTCAGGCACTGCGCCTGCGCCCATGGCGCCGCATGCCGCCAGGCTGTCCCACGATGTCCAACAAGACCCACGAAATCCGCCCCAACCAGTCCATCGAGCTGCTCAAGGAACTGCACATCCTCACGCGCGACGGCAAGATGAACCAGGACAGCCGGCGCAAGCTCAAGCAGGTCTACCACCTGTTCCAGTTCATCGAACCGCTGATGGCCGATGTGCAACAGGCCAAGGGCCACGTCTCGCTGGTCGATCACGGCGCCGGCAAGTCGTACCTCGGCTTCATCCTGTACGACCTGTTCTGCAAGGAACACCCCGGTGACGGCACCTCGCACATCTACGGCATCGAAACGCGCGAAGAGCTGGTCGCCAAATCGACCGAGCTGGCCGCGCGGCTCGGGTTCAAGGGAATGTCGTTCCTGAACCTGTCGGTGGCGGAGTCGATCACATCGGACCAGCTGCCCGCCACGGTGGACATCGTCACCGCGCTGCATGCCTGCAACACCGCCACGGACGATGCGATCCGCTTCGCACTCGAAAAGAAGGCCAAATACATCGTGCTCGTGCCCTGCTGCCAGGCCGAGGTGGCGGGCGTGCTGCGCAAGAACAAGAGCAAGTCGCTTGGCAACGCGCTTACCGAAATCTGGCGCCACCCGCTGCACACGCGCGAATTCGGCAGCCAGGTCACGAACGTGCTGCGCTGCCTGCAGCTCGAAGCGCACGGCTATCAGGTGAGCGTGACCGAGCTCGTCGGCTGGGAGCACTCGATGAAGAACGAACTGATCATCGCGCAGTACAAGAACCTGCCGCGCCGCCGCGCCACCGAGCGCCTGAACGAGGTGATCAGCACGCTGGGGCTGGAAGAGCTGCACGAGCGGTTCTTTACGCCTGCCTGACACAGGCCGCGTCCGTGCTGCCGCGCCCGCAAGGCGCCTGCTAACGGGCGCGATAGTGCTCGCTCATGTAGTCGACGAAGGCCCGCACCTTGGGCGCTACATGGCGGGTATGCGGATAGAGCGCGTAGTAGATGCGGCGGCCGAGCGTGCAGCCCGGCAGCACGTGCACGAGGTGCCCACGCGCCATCGCCGGCCGCACGGTATTCCATGTGAAGGCGGCAATGCCGACGCCCGAGAGCGCGGCGGCATAGGCGGCGGTAATCGCATCCGTCGTCAGCCGCCCTCCCACGGGAACGGACACGGTGGTGCCCTGCGCGGTTTCAATCGACCATTCGGCGGCCGTCCGCGAGCCCGAGGACGCGATCAGCTCGTGCTGGCCGAGGGCTTGCGGCGTCGTGGGCAGCCCGCGCCTGGCGAGATATACCGGCGATGCCACCAGCACGATGCTGGATTCGGCCAGCGGCTTCGCCATCAGGCTGCTGTCGCCCAGGGGCCGGCTGATCCGCAGAGCCACGTCAACGCCTTCCGCAACGAGGTCGACCATCTCGTCGCTGCAGGACAGATCGAGGCGGATATCGGGGTAACGCTGCTGGAAGGCCGGCAGCCAATCGTCGAGCTCGAGCGTGCCGATGGCCAGCGGTACGCTCACGCGCAGGGTGCCGGCAACGCGCTGATGCTCGTTTGCCATGGCCTGCGAGGCAGCGTCCACGCGCGCGAGGATGTCGACGCAGGCTTCGTGATAGCGCTGTCCGGCCGCGGTGAGCGAGAAGCGGCGCGTCGTGCGATTGAGCAGCTGTACGCCCAGTTCGGCTTCGAGCCGCTTGAGCTGGCGGGACACTGAGGAATGCGTGCTGTCCAGGCGCTCCGCCGCAGCGGAAAACCCTTCCGCCTCCACGATGGCGCAGAACACACGCATGGCAAGCAACTGGTCCATGGTCGAATGGGCTCGGCAGGCACCGTGTGCCTGGCCGCCCGTGTAGCCGAGGCGTCGGATGCTATCACGCGCGCCCGCGCCCTACGCCGCCTGAAGCGCCATCACCTCGCGCGTGCGCATGACCGTGCCGAATGTGTCGGCAATCTCCGCCAGCGCAGCACGATGCAGCTCATCGTGCGACACGCTGATCCGTTCGTCGACCACGATATCGCGCGTGGCGCAGGCATCGTCCACGACGATCACCTCGAACCCGGCCGGCACGGCATCGCGCGCGGCGCCGGCCACGCAGGCGTGCGTCATGAGGCCGCATATGACCAGATGCGTCATGCCGTCGCGCTTCAGTTCATCGGCCAGGCCGGTGCCGGCAAACACGCTGACCGCGCTCTTCTGCACGAGGCGGTGGCCGGGCCGCTGGCGGACGTCCGCATGCATGGCGGCATGCCGCGAGAAGATGGGCGCCTGAGCCGGCGCCACGTGCTGGACGTGCACGACCTGCCAGCCCTGCCGGTCGGCAACGTCGATCAACGCGTTCGCATGGGCCAGCGCCTGCACGCCGTCGGGAACGGGCAGCGCGCCGGTGAAGTACTCATCCTGGAAATCGATCACGAGCAGCGCCGTGCGCCGGGCGGGAAGCGATGCCGGCGCGCTTGCACCGAGGATGCTGCGCAGGGTTGGCTTGGACATATCGGCTCCTGAAGAAACGGTCAGGAGCACAGTCTGTCAGGGCGTGCGCCACACAGCCAGCGCTGCCCGGCGACAGGCTCTGTGCATTGCGTGCACAGATCGATGCATCGGCGTCTATGCCAGGCGCTCGCTTACCTGTTGCAAGCGCTTGTCTTCGTACATCGCCGCGTCGGCGTCGCGCAAGGCCTCTTCGAGGCGGCCGCCCTCGTGGCAGGTGGCCGCCCCCATCGAGAAGGCCAGCGCCGGGCCGGAGTAGAACTGGTTGTTGAGCTCAACCAGCGTGCGCAGGCTTTCCATCAGCGTCTCGCCGGCTTTCTCGTCGGCCCCGGGCATCAGCACCGCAAACTCGTCGCCGCCGATGCGGGCTGCATGCGCGGGCTTGTCGATGGCCTTGCCGAGCACCTCACCCGCGCGGCGCAGCAACGCGTCGCCCGCCGCATGGCCGAGCTGGTCGTTGACCGTCTTCAAGCCGTTGAGGTCGATCATGATGACCGTCACGGGGAACGGCCCCTTGCGCTCGAGCCGGTTGATCTCCTCCACATAGAACGACCGGTTCTTCAGCTTGGTGAGCACGTCGTGCTTGCCCAGGTATTCGAGATACGACTCGGCCTTCTTGCGCGCGGTGATGTCGGTCAGCGCCAGCAGCACCATGTCCCAGTCCTGCTCGCGGCCGGGGAACACCGAGAACTGCAGGTGGATATTGACCGGATTGCCGTCGAGCCCGTAGTTGACCACTTCGCGCTGCTGGAAGAGCTTGCCGTCCCACAGGTCGATCAGCTGCTCGCGGAAATGCGGGCGCATGTCGTCGCGAAACACCTCGGGCAGCCGGCCCAGCAGATCGTTGCGGCTGCGCGCCTTGAACATCTCGAGCGTGAAGCCGTTCACATCGAGCACCTGGATTTCCTGCATGCAGCGCTCGACGAATTCAGGATGCACATCGGTAAAGGTGCGGAAGTCGGTGATGCCCTGCATGCGGACCTCATCCAGCAGCGACTTGATGGCGCTGAAGTTCTCCACCCACAGCGACACCGGCGCGTGCTCGAACACGCCGCGCGCATACATCTGGCTGGCCGCGGCGCGGCGGCGGGCGTCTTCCAGCTCCGTGATGTCGTCCACCGCCACCAGCACGCGGTCCCACGGCTGCGCGTGATCGGGCAACAGCACGCCCTTGAGCAGGATGTCGAGCCGGCGGCCGCCCAGCGTGTAGTTGACGCTGCGGCTCTCGAACGCGCGCTCGCCGGCCCACAGCTGCACCAGCTCGCCGACGTGGGCTTCGAGCATGTCGTCGCGCAGCACGTCGGCCAGGCGCGCGGTCAGGGTGGCGGCATCGGGTGCGCCGTACATCGCCAGCGTGCGCCGGTTCACGCGCAGCACCTTGATGCATGCGGAGCAGGCCGCCACCCGCGCAGCATCCTCTTCAAGGAACCGCCGCAGATCCGTCACGCCCGCGGCGCGCCACTGGGCAAAGAGCTGGTGCAGGTCGCTGTAGTCCTCCAACCACAGCGAGGTCGGCGTGACGTCAAAAAAGTCGATCAGGTCGACCCCCACAGCCGCCGGGCTGCTGACACTTCCGGGCGCGGATTGCATGCGTTGCTTAACAGAAAACAGGACAACCCCGAAGCGTACCGGCTTTGCGCCATACCGCGCATGACGCCCCCCTCATCCGGAAGGATTACCCCGTGGGCGGCGCCCTTTCCATTGCTGCGGCGCAGCTAGGGCTCGGCATGCAGGAAAGTTCCCCACTGGTTCTTTGTCATCGGCCGCCGCATTCAATGTCTCTTTAACCGGTGTTGTAAAAATCACCATACCGATTTTTAAATCGCTTTCACAAAACAGCATGCCGGTACTTTTCTTTCAACGCGATTTGAAAAACCTACCCGACCCCCGCCATCACCGCAGCTGTCTTCACGCTGCGTGGTGCCAAAACTGCAATCCTGGCGCGGGTTTTGTGCGGGTGTGAATTAAAAAACTTCGTCTCGATTCGCACAACGTTTCATCCAGAATCCGTGCATCCCGTGCGCGGCCAGTGATGTGTACCGCGCAAGAAACGGGAAATTCCTTGTCCCGATTCGGCGACTCACCACCGGACCTGCTTTCGGACCCCGGGCCGCCGATTCGTTTCCATCTCAGGAGAAATGCAATGCGGGATTCGACCACCCGTCGTCGTACGCCGACGACACGCTCGTTCAAGCTGGCACTTGCCGCGCAAGCCGTGGCGGCGCTGATTCTGGCCGCGTGCGGCGGCGGCGCAGACGATGCGCTCACGCCGGCCGGCGGCAAGCTGGACGCCAACGGATCGCAGCAGCAGGGCAACACCAGCAACGGCAATGGCAACGCCCAGGCACCGGCGGTCGACGCATCGGTGCCACCGGTCGAGCTTCCCGACTACATCAAGCCCGTCAACTACAAGCTGTGGTTCCGCCCCAGCGCAGACCTGAACAGCTTCTCGGGCCGCGCCGACGTGGAGATCAAGGTCACGAAACAGACGGGCGCCGTCACGCTGGCCGTGCGCGACCTCAAGTTCGACGCCTCGCGGCTGACGCTCACGCCCACCTCCGGCAATGGCCCGTCGCGCGTGCTGGTGCCGATCCCGCAATCGCAGGGCGCGTTCTACGACCTGCGCGACCCCACCGGCGACATCAAGCCCGGCAACTACGTGCTGCACATGGAATGGACGGGCACGATCAACTTCACGAAGGCGGAAGGCATCTTCAAGCTCGGGCTGCAGGCCGCCACGGGCGAGAGCTCCGACGCCATCGTCACGCAGGGCGAATCGAACTTCGCGCGCGAGTGGTTCCCGAGCTGGGACGAGCCCGCCTTCCGCAACACCTTTGAGGTGACGGCCGAGATCCCGGGCGACTGGAAGGCCGTGGCCAACGGCAAGCAGACCGGCGCAATCAAGCTCCCGGACGGCTACCAGCAGGTCACCTTTGCGAAGACGCCGCCGATGCCCGCCTACCTGCTCTTCTTCGGCGGCGGCAAGTTCGACATCCTGGAAGACCAGTTCACGAGCCCGCTCGACGGCAGCAACATGCGCCTGCGCTGGTGGGTGCCGCCCGGCGAGGCGCACTCCGCGGTGGCCGGCATGCAGTTCACCAAGGAAGCGCTGAACCACTACTACAACTACTTCCAGATCCCGCTGCCGTTCGACAAGATGGACACCATCGCGGCCAACGACAGCTACAACAACAAGAACGCCGGCTTTGGCGGCATGGAGAACTGGGGGGCCATCTTCGAGTTTGCCGACCAGGTGCTCGTACCGCCCGAGGGCGCGCCCACGTCGGTCCACACGATGGGCAAGGCGCGCTCGTTCGTGGTGGTGTCGCACGAGCTGGCGCACCAATGGTTTGGCGACCTCGTCACGCTCGACTGGTGGGACGACATCTGGCTCAACGAATCCTTCGCCAACTGGTTCGAAAACGTCACCAAGATCACGCTGCACCCGGAGTTCCAGGGCAACACATGGGCGGACTACGCGGCGGTCAAGCAACGCGTCTACACGCTTGACCTGCAGCCGACGGCCGTGCCGGTCCAGCACAACCTCAGCGACGCAGGTTCGATGGACTTCCTGGACCGCTTTGCCTACAACAAGGGCGGCCATGTCCTGCAGATGATCGAGAACTACGTCGGCAAGGACGCCATGCGCCGCGGGCTGCAGAGCTACCTGAACAAGTACAAGTTCGGCAACGGCACGCCGCCGCGCCTGTGGGCAGAACTGGAGGCCGCCAGCGGCAAGCCGGTGGGCAAGGTCGGCGACAGCTTCGTGCGGCAGACCGGCGTACCGCTCGTCACCATTGACGCGCAGTGCAACCCGGCCACCGACAAGAACGTGCTGACCATCACGCAGAAGGCGTTCCCGAACAAGAACGTGTACTCCGGCTACCAGTGGAACATTCCGCTCACGCTGGCGTACGGCGACGGCTTCGCGCAGACGCAGACCGTGGTGCTGGATCAGCAGACCGCGCAGGTGACGCTGCCGACGTGCTCGGCCGTGCTGGCCAACCCGACGGGCCTCGACTACTACGTGACCAACTACAGCCCGACGCTGTGGAGCGCGCTGCTGGCGCAGGCCGGTTCCATCAGCAACAAGGCAACGACGACCAACATCGCGGGCGACGCCACGCAGTTGTACAACGCGCAGATCATCGACAAGGCGCTGTACGACCAGATTGTGGGCATCCAGAACATGCAGCCTGCCGTGGCCACGCTGGCGGCGCAGTCCGTCACGCCGACGGGGTCGCTGCGTCCGCAGGCGGTGCAGCTGAACCAGATGCAGTCGATGGATCGCCCGATCCACAAGTTCCGCTACGAAGGCGTCATGAAGCACCTGACCGACATCAAGCGGTAAGCACCAAGGCAAACGGGCCGCTTCACCCGAAGCGGCCCGTTGCAACATGGGCTTCGATGGACTGGCGGACGTTGTCCGCCTTTTTCCGTTTCAGCGCGGCGTCAGCCCGTGCGGTGCAGGAACGTTGCCTGCAGCACGTCCGTCATCCACACCGCGCTGTCACCGGTCTGGCCGTGCTCGAGCACCTTCACGGCGCTGTCGAACAGCAGGCCCGCCACCGTGTCGGACGCCACGATCTCGATCCGCACGCGCGGTACGAACTCGGTCAGGTCCTCCTTGATGGAATGCGCGCCCGCCTGGGACGCGACCGGCGGGTACGCATCCACCTCGCCCACCGTCATGCCCGGAAACCCAGGACAGGCGCGCAGTGCCTCATGCACGCGCTCGAGCAACTGCGGGCGCACTACGATGTGGATTTGCTTCATGCCTTGGCCTCCTCATCAAACCATTTGTACAGCGTGGGCAGCATCACCAGCGTGAGCAGCGTGCAGGTCAGCAGGCCGCCGATCACCACGATGGCCAGCGGCCGCTGCACTTCCGAACCCGGTCCCGTCGCGAACAGGAACGGGATCAAACCCAGCATGGCGACGGTCGCCGTCATCATCACGGGGCGGAAGCGCATGCGCGCGCCGAGACGGACGGACTCCGCCACCGACATCCCCTGCTCGCGCAGGCTGCGGATCGTGCTGACCAGCACCACGCCGTTGAGCACCGCGATGCCCCACAGCGCGACAAAGCCCACGGACGCCGGCACCGACAGATACTCGCCGGTGACGAACAACCCGATGATCCCGCCCACCGACGCGAACGGCAGCACTAGGATGATCAGCGTGGCGTAGCGCACGGAGTTGAAGAGCAGGAACAGCAGGAAGAAGATGGCTGCCACCGTGATCGGCACGATCACCTGCAGGTGGCCCATGGCGCGCTCCATGTTCTGGAACTGGCCGCCCCACTCGAGGTAATAGCCCTCGGGCAGCTTCACCTTCTGCGCCACGGCCGATTGCAGCTCGGCCACGAAGCCGCCGAGGTCACGATCACGCACGTTCACGCCCACCACCACGCGGCGCTTGCCAAGCTCGCGGCTGATCTGCGCGGGGCCGTCAGTCACCTCGATGCGCGCGATGCTCTCCATCGGCACCTGGGCGCCGTTCGGTGCCGCCACGATCAGGTTGCGGATGGCCTCCACGCTGCCGCGATATGCGTCCGGCAGGCGCACCACCGCGCTGAAGCGGCGTTCGCCCTCGAAGATTTCCGTGGCTTCCTTGCCGCCGATGGCGGTCTCGATCACGTTGTGCACGTCGGCGGCGTTCAGGCCGTGGCGTGCGATGGCCTGGCGGTCGATCGCGATCTGCAGATACTGCTGACCGGTGATCCGCTCCACGCGCATGTCCTGCGCACCCTGGATGCCCTGCGCCACCTTGGCAATCGCCTCGGCCTTCTCGCGCAGCGTGTTGAGGTCGTCACCGAACACCTTGATGGCGACGTCCGAACGCACGCCCGTGACCATCTCGTCCACGCGATCGGAAATCGGCTGCGCCATGACGATCTGCACGCCGGGCAGCACCTGCAGCGCCTTGCGCATCGCCTCGGCAATGTCGTCCTGGTTCCAGCCCTTCGGCCATTCATCGCGCGGCTTGAGCGAGACGATCGGGGTCGATTCGTTCTGGCCCTGCGGGTCGGCCGGAGACTCGCCACGGCCCACGCCAGACACCGCCGATTTCACACCCGGCACCTGCATCACCAGGCGCATGGCTTCCATCTCCATGCGGATCGACTCCTCCAGCGAGATGTTCGGCGCGCGGTTGATGCCGGGCACCACCGAACCTTCCTTCATCTCGGGGATGAACGCCGTGCCGAGGAACGGCATCAGCGCGCCGGTGGCAAAGAACACCGCCACGGCCACGACCACCGTCTTCCGGCCATTGTTCAGGCTCAGCTCGAGCAGGCGCAGGTACGGCTTCTTCAGCTTGCGGATGAGCCACGTATCGTGGGCGTCATGCTCGGCGTGCTGGTCGTGTGCATGGTCGCCGTGTTCGCCCTCTACGTGCGGGTGCGCCTTCGGCTTGAGCAGATACGATGACAGCACCGGCGTGAGCGTGAGCGACAGCACCAGCGAGATGAACAGCGCAATCGCAATCGTGAAGGCCAGCGGCGCGAACATCTTGCCCTCCATGCCTTGCAGCGTCATCAGCGGCAGGAACACCAGGATGATGATGCCCACACCGAAGATCACAGGCGTCGCCACCTCAGTCACCGCGTGCAGGATGATGCGTGCACGGCTCTCGTTCGGATCGCGCGGCTTGGCCAGGTGGGCGAACGCGTTTTCCACCACCACCACCGAGCCGTCGACCATCAGGCCGATCGCAATCGCCAGCCCGCCCAGCGACATCAAATTGGCCGAGATGCCGAGCTTGTTCATCGCCATGAAGGTCAGCAGCGGCGTAAGCACCAAGGTCCCCACCACGATGAGCGATGAGCGGATATCGCCCAGGAACAGCAGCAGCACGATCACCACCAGCACCACACCTTCGGCCAGCACCTTGATGACGGTATTGAGGGCCGAATCGACGAGGTCCGAGCGCTCGTAGTACGGCACGATCTTCAGGCCGTCTGGCAGCATGCCGTTGTCGTTGATCGCCTTCACGCGCTCCTGGATGCGCGCGACGACCTCCTTGGCGTTGCCGCCGCGCATCATCATCACCACGCCGCCCACGGATTCGGTCACGCCGTTCTTGACCACCGCGCCGGCGCGCACCGCCGTGCCGATCTTCACCTCGGCCACATCGCGGATGGTGAGCGGCGTGCCGTTGACCTCCTTAAGCACGATGGCGCCGATGTCGTTGGTATCGCGCACGAGGCCGACGCCGCGGATCAGGTACTGCTCAGCAAAGTGCGGCAGCACGCCGCCGCCCGAGTTGGCATTGTTGGCGGCCAGCGCCTCGAACACCTGCTTGACCGTCACGTTGTGATGGCGCAGGCGCTCAGGGTTGACCAGCACCTGGTACTGCTTCTCGTAGCCGCCCTGCGAGTTGATTTCAGCCACGCCCGGGATGGAGCGCAGCAGCGGGCGCACCACCCAGTCCTGCGCGATGCGACGCTGCGTGAGCTCCTCCACGGAGAGCTCCTTGTCGCCATCGTCCGGCTTGTCGAGCGTGTACTGATACACCTCGCCCAGGCCCGTGGATACGGGGCCGAGCACCGGCGTCACACCCGCCGGCATGCGCGACTGCACCTCGATCAAGCGCTCCATCACAAGCTGGCGCGCGAAGTACACGTCGGTCTCGTCGGTAAAGACCAGGGTGATGAGCGACAGGCCGGGCTTGTTCAGCGAGCGCATCTCGGTCAGCGCAGGCAGGCCGGTCATCGCCATTTCCACCGGAACGGTCACGAAGCGCTCGACCTCCTCCGGCGAGCGGCCAGGCGCCTCGGTGGCGATCTGCACCTGCACGTTGGTCACGTCGGGAAACGCGTCGAGCGAGAGCTTGCGCGCGGCATCGAGTCCGAAGAACAGCAGCACGGCGGCCACCACGGCAACCACCAGCCGCTGCTTGAGCGCGCCGCGAATCAATGCGTCGATCATGCGCCCTCCATCTCGGCGCGCTTGCGCTCGTTGTTCAGGTGGAAGCCGCCTTCCACGACGATCTGCTGGCCGGCCTGCAGACCCGAGATCACGGGCCGCACGCCATTCGATTCATCGCCCAGCTTGACCGGCGTCAGGCGGTAGTCCGTTTCGCTGGCGCGCACGAAGACGTAGTCGCGGTTGTCCTCGCGCACCACGGCGGAGGTCGGCACCACGAGCCTGTCTTCGGGGCGCGACTGGATCAGCAGCGTCGCCAGCATCGACGGCTTGAGCGTGCGTTCGGCGTTGTCCACCTCCGTGCGCACCGTCACCGTGCGTGTCTGCGGGTCGACGATGTCGGACACCCAGATCAGCTTGCCGACAATGCGCTCGCCGGCGCCGGTGTCGATCTCCACCGCCTGGCCCGCACGCACGGCGGCGGCGGCGCTTTCGGGCACCTCGCCCACCACCCAGACGCGCGAGAGGTCCGCCACGGTGAAGAGTTCGTCGGCCGGCTGCACGACCTGTCCGCGCGTGACCTTGCGCTCGACCACCGTACCGCTGATGCTCGCCACCACCGGCGAGATGGACGACATGCCGCCCGCGCGCATCCTGGCGAGCGTGGCCGGCGATACGCCCATCACGCGCAGCTGGTCCACCGCCGCGCGCACTTCGGCATCGGCCATGGCCAGCTCGCTCTGGCGCTTCTGCAGCTCGGCCGAGCCGATCACGTCGGCGGCCAGCAGCAGCTTGGCGCGCTCCAGTGCGCGCGCCTGCAGGTCGCGCTGTGCGGCGGCCTTCTGATACGCGAGTTGCGCGGCGCCGAGTTCGGTGCTGTGCAGTTGCGCGAGGATGTCGCCCGCCTTGACGTTCTGGCCAGGCGTGGCAATGAGCTCGGTCACGCGGCCAGTGACGGTCGCGCCGATGCGCGCCACGCGCTGCTCGTCGAACGCGATCTGGCCCGGCACGCGCAGGCGCTCCGAAATCGGCTGCTTGCCAGCCGGCGCCACCTTCAGGCGCTGCACGAGCGTGGGCGGCGCAACGACGAGGTTCGGGTCGGTGGCGGCCTGTGCGGCCTTCGCATCGCTGGCGGTGTCCTTGCCGCAGGCGCTCAGCGCCAGCACGGCGGCCACGGCCATACCGGCCATGCGCAGCGAGAAGGAACGGGAAGAACGTGGTTGCATGGTCGGTCGTGTCATGTGGATTCGGAATGCGTTGCGGCGGCTCATTGGGCCTCCGGGCGCAGGCGGTCGAGTTCGACCGCGGCAGTACGCAGGTCGGCGCGGGCGGCGATCAGGTCGTTGCGGGCCTGGCGGAACACGCGCTGCGCATCCAGGTAGTCGAGAATCCCGCGCTCGCCGTGGCGGTACGCGGCTTCGGCCACGCGCAGGGCAGATTCGGCCTGCTTGACCACGCCAGACTCGAGCGCGCTCACCTGCGACTCGGCGATCTCGTATTGGCGATAGGCCGATTCCACGGCCTGACGCGTCTTGAGTTCGCGGTCGCGCAGCCGCGCACGCGCGCGCTCGAGCACGGCGACCGCTTCGCCGACAGGCCCCTCGCGACGGTCGAACAGCGGAATCGACATCACGAGGCCCACGCGGCTGTCCTGCAGGTCGGGCGCGCGGTCAACGGACCCGCGCAGCGCGAGCGACGGCCAGCGCTGGCTGCGCTCGTGGGCGAGCTGCGCTTCGGCCTCGCGCACGGCGGCGCGGTCGGCCTCGAGATCGGGATGCGTGGCAAGAACCATGCTGACCAGGTCGGCCAGCGGCGGGAGGTGCGCCACCGGCGGTGTCTCGGCATCGGCCGCCACATCGAAGGTCTGCGGCAGGTCGGCGCCCACGGCGCGGCGCAGCTCCGCCAGCGCCTGCTGCACGCGCAGGGCGGCCGCCTGCTCGGTGCGCTGCGCGTTGAGCAGTTCGGCGTCGCCGCGGATGAGCTCATAGCGCGGTGCCTCGCCTGTCTCGACGCGCACGGCCACGCGGCGGCGGATCTGCTCGACCAGCGCCACGTCCTCACGCGCGTTGCGCTGCTCGGCCTCGCGGCGCACGACGTCGTAGAAGCGCAGCTTGAGCTCGGCCTCCACGTCGCGGGCATACGACTGGGCGGTGGCCTGGGAGCCCTCGTAGGCCGCGTCGGCCGCGCGCGTGCGGGCGGCGCGCTGCCACGGCAGATCGAGCTTCTGCGTGATCGACACGCTGTTCGTGCGGCCTTCTGCCGCACCAGGCATGCGCGCGCGCTGGCGGCCCGTCATGGCTTCGATCTCGGGATTGGGCCATGCGCGCGCGGTCGTCATGCCGGCCTGTGCGGCCTGCACCTGCGCCCGCGAGGCCGCGAGCGCCGGGTGGTGGGTGTGCGCAAGCTCGAGCAGTTGCGCCAGCGTGTAGCGCGGCTGCGGAAGCGCTTCGTCACGCGGGGTGCTGGAATCGGCCGTCGCGGCCTTGGCGGGCGCCGGTACGGCCGCAGCCGAGGGAGCGGAAAACGCCGGGGCCGACAAGGCGGCCAGCACGGCGGCAAGAAGCAAATGTTGCGATGCCCGCGCGCCCGCGCGCGATTGCGCGGGGCGAGGTCGGGCCGCGTCCTGATTGGACAACATCCGAAATCATCCTGAAAAAGAGGAACAGGCGAGCGCGAACGCCCAGCCGGTCAGACGAACGGCTGGCGCTGCACTACGAACTCAAGAGGGATGGCTCCGGCCAATGCCGGAGATCAGGCGTGCGCGGGCGGGCGCAGCATGGGCGCCGGCGCGGGGCCGGGCTGGAAAGGCGGGAGTGCGGCACGGACGCGCGCGACACGCAGGCCGGGCGTCAGCGCCATGGGCGGCGGCGGCAGCCAGAGTTCCGGCGCATCGCTCGGATGGTCGGGCGTGGCCGCATTCGTGTCAGGTAGGGCGGGCGCGTCATGCGCCTGCGCAACCCAGTGTTCGGTACTGAAGCACTGGCTGGGCTGCTTGACCACCTTGCCAAGCGCCGCCTGGATTGCGCGCTCGAAACCCTTGCTGGGCTGCGCGACGGCCGGTGTATCGGCAAGGGCATCGTCCACCACGGCCTCGATGGCCTCCAGCGCCTCGTCAGCGGCTTGGCCGTCGGGGAAGTGCGTGGCCGAGAAGACCGAGACGGTGAACAGCAGGCACCAGACAGTGAGCAGCCACCGTACGCCGCGCGTGCGCGAGAGCGTGCCACGCGCATTGGCGCGGCACAGCGTCGGCAAGGCGGATCGGAGTGCGGTCACAGACATGGGGCCCGATACTAGCAGGAAAATTGCTGCATCTGCACATGGCGGCGACCGGCCGCCATGTGCAGATGTCATTCGGAATCGACCTGCATTTTGCGGATCCGTTCCATCTCGGCCCAATGCGCCTTCACCCAGTCGTCCAGCTCCACCAGGGTGCGGTTCAGCGATTCGCCCAGGGGGCTGAGGCGGTATTCCACGTGCGGCGCAACCGCGTCGTAGACGGTGCGCAGGACGAGGCCGTTGGCTTCCAGCGCGCGCAGCGTCTGCGTCAGCATCTTCTGCGAGATGCCCCCGCCCACGCGGCGCAGCAGCGCGTTGTTGCGTACGGGACCGTTTTCGAGTGCGGGGAGGATGCGCAGCGCCCACTTGCCCGCGATCAATTCGAGCGCCTGTACCGATGGACAGGGCTCGACAGCCGCCGGGCCGGCTTCGGCAATGCCCACGTTCTGCGTCATGGTTACCTCCGGGTGCGTACTTGTTGGCAAGCGACCGTACGCCTAATCTGGCGCCACTGCAACGCGCCGGGCCGCGGCTGGCGCCGGCATCGACGGAGGTTCAATGTGATGCAAACCGCTTGGCTCTGGCTGTTGGCCGCGGGCGCCGTGGAGATCGCCATGGCCATTTCGCTCAAGTTCGCGCACGGGTGGACGCGCCCCATCCCGAGCGTGCTCGGCATCGTGACGGCGCTGGGTAGCGTCTTCCTGCTCACGCATGCCATGCGCGGCCTGCCCGCCGGCACGGCCTATGCCGTCTGGACGGGCATCGGCTCGGTGGGTGTGACCGTGCTTGGCATCGTCTTCTTTGGCGAAAGCATGCAGCCCGCGCGGCTGGCCTGCATTGCGCTGGTGATCGCAGGCACGGTCGGCCTGAATTTCTTCAACGGCGCATAGCGCTGCGCTGGGCAGCTTGACGCGAGTTTTATGTGTATCTACACTGATTACACTTTGCATTGAATCCATGTCCACCAGCAGCCGCTTCGCCGTCGCCGTGCATATCCTGACCCTGCTCGCCAGCGCGGACGGGCCGGTGCCGTCGTCGCTGATCGCGGGCAGCGTGGGGACCAACCCGGCGCTGATCCGGCGGCTGGTGGCGCAACTGGCCGATGCCGGTCTGGTTGTCTCGCAGATGGGCGCAGCGGGCGGCGCCACGCTGGCGCGGCCGGCCGACCGCATCACGCTGCTGGACGTCTTTCACGTGGTGGAGTCTCCGGTGCTCATTGCGCTGCCGCCCAACGCGCCCAATCCTGCGTGCGCCGTGGGCCGCGAGATCACCGGCGTGCTGGAACGCATGACCGAACGCGCGCAGGCCGCGCTGGAAGCCGAACTTGCCGCGCAGACCATCGCCGGCATCCTCGACGAGGTAAGCCACGCGCAACGCCGCCGCCGGGCCTGACCGCCGGCGTGTTTTTTTTGTCCTGATATGCAACCAATTTGATTACATATCACCTCTCAACCGCTTGAGCCATTCCATAAGGAGTTGACTATGAAAATTGCAATCATCGGCGCCACCGGGCGCGTAGGCACCCGCCTGATCGACGAGGCCCTGCGCCGCGGCCACCAGGTCACCGCCATTGCGCGCACGGCATCGAAGCTGCCGGCCCGCCCAGGCCTGACCGCCAAGGACGTCGACGTGGCAGACGCGGCCGGGCTTGCTGCGGCACTGGCCGGCAACGACGTGGCGTTCAGCACCGTGCGCTTTCTGCAGGCAAGCGCGGACCAGATCGTTGGTGGCGTCAAGAAGGCCGGCGTACCGCGCCTGCTGGTGGTGGGCGGCGCGGGCAGCCTCGAGGTGGCACCCGGCAAGGCGCTCGTCGATACGCCTGAGTTCCCGAAGGCGTACTTTGCCGAAGCCTCGGCCGGGCGCGACTTCCTCAACGCGCTGCGCAACGAAACCGAGCTGAACTGGACGTTCGTGTCGCCGTCGGCCCTGTTTGAGCCGGGCGAGCGCACGGGGCACTTCCGCATCGGCAAGGACACGCTGCTGGTCGACGCGAACGGCAAGAGTTGGGTGTCGATGGAGGACTTCGCGATCGCGTTCCTCGACGAAGCCGAGAAGCCCGCGCACGCGCGTCAGCGGTTCACTGTCGGCTACTGATCAGCGGCACGTGGACGGCACGGCCAGCGCCCTCTCGAACGGATCGCGCCGCAGGCTTGGGTCCTGCGCCTGCAGGCAGTAGGCGCTGCCGCCGACGTCCACACGGGCTTGCCAGCGGCCAGCGGCACCGCGCGATTCCTGCACGGGCCCGCTCGCGTACGGCGCGGATGCCGCATGCGGCCCGAACGCGTGACCAGCCCCTTGGGCGGCGCTGCGTGCGACATTGTTTTCCGCCGAAGACCGTGCGGGCCGGGCGGGCGCCGCAGCCATGCCGAGATCGAGCTGGCGCGCCTGAATGGTGGCTGCAGTCATGCGTTCTTCAGTCGCGGCTGGGCCGGCCGCTTCGGGTTGTGGAAGCGATGCGCGCCGTGATGCGGCAGTCGATGGGGCCGGCGGACTTTGCGGGCGCGGCGCGGGACGGGATACGGGAGCCGTTGCGCGCGGCGCCTGATCGTGAAGCAGGCGCCCGAGCAGCAGGGGCCGTTCTTCCCGCACGGCTGGCATCGGGCGCGCACGCCACTCGGCCAGCAGAACCAGATGGCCCAGCAGCACAAGCGCCAGAACCATCCACCGGGAGGCTCGCCAATCAGTGGCGCGGCGTATCGGCCATGCCAGGGGGAACATCGTCGGGCTCGATCGGTTCGGGCACGGCGTCCAGCGCCGGCAGGCGGATGACCACCGCGCAGCCCTTGCCGCCAATGCCGTCTTCAATGGCAACCGAACCGTTCCCGAGCTCGACGATGCGGCGCACGATGGCCAGCCCAAGGCCGCTGCCCTGCGACTGGCTACCGCGCGGACGATAGAAGCGCTCGAACACGCGCTCACGCTCGTCGGGGGGAATGCCGGGGCCGGAATCTTCGATGCGCAGTTCGATCATCGGTACGGCGTTGCCGCCCTTGCCCGCGCCGAGACGTGTCACGGCGACGCGCACTTCGCCGCCGTTGGGCGTTTCACGCACGGCGTTGTCGAGCACGTTCTCGACGAGCGTGGCGGCATCTTCGTGCGACACCGAGACCCACGCCTGGTTGGCCCCCTCGTACGACAGCGTGATGTTGCGCCGCTCCGCCCGCGAAGCCTGCTGGATCACGCCGCTGCGCGCGCAACCGGCCAGATCGGACAACGCGCCCTGCGCCAGTTGCGCCTCGACACGGCGCGCATCGAGCCGGGCGATGGCCAGCAGCTTGGACAGCGACTGCGTTGCGCGCGAGATGCCGCGGTCGAACTCGCGCAATGCGGTGGAGCGATCCTCTTCGCTGTCGGAGTGCGACACCACGTACGCCTGCGCCTGAATGGCGGCCAGCGGCGTGCGCAATTCGTGCGCGGCATCGGCGAAGAAGCGGCGGTCGGCTTCAATGCCGCGGCGCACGCGCGCGAACAGCGCGTTGAGTGCGTCGACCAGCGGTTTCAGCTCCGCATGCTCGACGCTCTGCACGGGTTCGAGGTCGGCCGAGTCGCGCGCTTCCACCTGCCGCGTCAGCGTGCGCAGCGGCTTGAGGCCCTGGTGAGCGGCCCAGCCCACCATCACCATCAGCGCAACGGCAAGGATGGCCAGCGCAATCGCCACCTCCTGGAACAGGTCGCGAATGGCGCGCTCGTAGGCCGAAAGCGGCTGCGCCACGGTGGCGGAGATCCGGCCGTCTACGCTGTCGACCGTATAGCTGCGCCACGGCTTGCCTTCGAGGTTGATCTCGACAACCGCATCGTGCGCCCTGCCGCACGGCATGGTCGGTGCGCCCGGGAATGCGGTGATGACATTGCCGCTGCGATCGCACAGCACGTAGCGGAACTCGCCGGGCAGGATGTTGGGCAGCGACAAGCCCAGCTTGATATCGGTGAGCCGTCGCAGGAATTCTTCGCGGCGCGGCACATCGTCCATGTTGAGCGCAGTGAGGTCGGCATACGCCTGCGCCGACATGCGCAGATCGCTCACCACCTGGCGGCTGTTGGTGCGCGAGATTTCGAGGTGGGCGATGATAAGCTGCACCAGCAGCATCAGCACCAGTGCTAGCAGGATCAGGACATACAGCCGGAACGACAGCGAGCGGACCCGCAGGATGGCCGGGACCGCAAACTTCACCGGTCGCCCCCGATCATGTAGCCGACACCGCGGATGGTCTGGATGGTTTCATTGCCGAGCTTGCGGCGCAGGTGGTGGATGACGACTTCGAGCGCGTTGGCGCTCACGCTGTCGCCCTCGCGGTAGAGCGCGTCCATCAGCGTTTCGCGCGGCACCCAGCGATGGGCCCGGCGCACCAGTTCGAGCAGAAGCTGGTACTCCCGCGGCGTCAGTTCGATGACCTGGCCGTCCTGCGTCACGCGCTTCTGGGAGGGCTCCACCACGAGGTTGCCGACGCTCCACTGGTTCGTGCTCTGCCCCGCATGGCGGCGCAGCACCGCGCGCAGGCGGGCGATGAGCTCATCCACGGGAAACGGCTTGACGAGAAAGTCGTCGGCGCCGGCGTCCAGGCCCTTGAGGCGCTCGTCCAGCGCATCGCGCGCGCTGGCGATGATGACCGGCACATCGCAATGCGCGGCACGCAGTTCCTCCAGGAAGACATGCCCCTCGCCGTCGGGCAGGCCCAGGTCGAGCACGATGGCCTCGAACGTGTTGGTGGTCATCCATTTCTGCGCATCGACCAGGCGGCGCACCCAGGTCGCGTTGTAGCCGGCCTGGCGCAGCGCGCGGGCCAGCGCCGTACCCAGTGGCAAATCGTCTTCGATGAGGAGGATGGCGTTCATGCGCGGAAATCCGGAATTCGGCGGTCAAGACGTAAACGAATAGCCGGCACCTGGGTGCAGGTGCCGGCAAACGCTGAAATCTACCGCAACGGACTGAGCTTTGCCTTAAATGTGCCCGGGCAATATGCACGTCGGCGCACAATTGCGCGCCTCGTTTGCGATGAACGGCGGGATCTCACGCCCGCTGGCGACGGCTGCGCATGCCGTCCAGCACCGCGTGCCATGCGGTGCGCAGCAAGGCCGTCAATACCAGCCAGGCGACCGAGCCTTGCAGGATCAGCATCCCGCGCAGGACGTGCCCCTTCGGCACGAGCACGTCGCTCAACAGCAGTCCCGCGCCGAGCGTCAGCGCCATGGCGAACATCCAGACGTACGTCCCGCCCAGGCCCTTGCGCTCCGCGAGCTTTGACCAGAATGGGTCGACGGCCGCGAGGCCGGCCAGGAACCATGCCCACCCCAGCGTTGCAGCCACCGCGGGCAGATCCTGCGCCAGCAACAGCTGCAGCGGCACGGCGGCAATGCCAACCGCCAGCAGGACGAGTCGCGCCCGGGTGGTCTGCCAGTCCTGCCCAAAACCACGCAGCAGCACCTCGCGCAGCCCCAGGAACAACGTATCGGACAACGCCAGCACCAGCAGGCCGTTGCCGAAGAATGGCTCGAAGGCGCTCACCAGGCTGAAGCCGTAGAACATGCCCGCCGGCACCAGCAGCGCCAGCACGCGGGCGCGTTCCTGGACAAGCAGCACCAGCACGTGCACGAAGGCGACACCCACAATGGCCGCAGTCACGACACCGGTGTACCAGTCGGACGGATGCAGCACGCACAGCGCCAGCGTCGGCGGCGCAATGCGAATGCCGTACCAGACTGCCGGATGCAGCGCCCGCAGCTGGCCGCGCGCGCGTCGCCGCTCCAGCGCGGGCGCGATCCACACGGGATAGGCCACGCGCAGCGTCACGGGTAGCACCAGAATGCAAACGGTCACCAGCCACACGAAGAATGTGCCAAGTTGCTGGTACCAATCCGGCGCATCCCAGCGGTGGCCGCCCGCCCAGAACATCAGCGCACCGAATGCACTGAGCGCCGCCAGCGCCGCCAGCCCCGAAAACGACGGCCATGGGCGGCGCGCCGCCTCGTCCCAGGCCTGCATCGAGGCGTGGTCGAGCCGATATTCGAGCGCCTGCGGCCACTTCGTCCTCAGTTGCTCGAGGAACTTGCGCACGTCCGACAGGAAGTACGGCATGAACAGGCGCAGCGTCGGAATCCTGGCGGGCCCGGGCTGCAACATGCGCCGCACGGTGGCGGAGTGCTTGGCGCGGTGCTGCACGCCCTGGTATTGCACGTCGCCGGCCGCACGGTCAATGGCGATTTGCCACAGCCGGCGCTCATGCGGGTCCAGCGGCATGGGGGCGCCGGTCCATTCGAACACGTTGTCGCACGCCATGCGGACGGTGCCGAGCGTTGCCCGATCGGCGCAGGCACGCAGCGCGGCGTGCTGGAACGCTTCGCGGGCCTCGAAATGGATCAGGTCCGGATGCTGGAGGCGCGCGCGCAGCAACGTTTCGATCGCTTCCACGCGCGCATCGGACACGTCGTCCGGGTCCTGTTGCGGCACCTCGGCCAGGAACGCCTGCCAGTGCTGCACGCCGACAACGCCCGGCGCCGGGCCAAGCTCGCGCTGCGGTGCCGGCCGAAACGTCAGCGGCGCGGGGCGTCCTGGCGCATCGTCGGGCAGTTGGGCCGCGGCTTCAGGATCAGCGTGCCGGGTCTCCAGGTGCACGACAACCGGCGGCGGCGCGCCATCGTCGCATTGCGCGAAGGCCGTGTCATAGGCCTCGCGCAACGCCTGGAAGCCGGCAGCATCGTCGTCGGGGCGCACCACCTTCAGGCGGGCCGCGTAGGCGCGCTTGATCTGGCGGGCATCGTGTGTGGGTTCAATGCCCAGCACCGCCCACGGTCCAAACAGTTCGGTCGACATGGGCGCCTTCAGTCGAACATTGCGCCGGACTCGACCTGGTCGAGCAGGCGCTTGATGCTGGTCCGCACCTCGCGAATGCGATCCGGATCCTGCGTATCGAGCGCACCCTGGAACACGCCGATGGCATGCCCGACCGCACCACGCTGGGCGCCGAGCAGCTGTTCGAACACGCGTTCCGCGCGGGACATCACGGCACGGTTCTCGGTCTGGTCGCGCGGGTGGATCTTGATGGCCGCCAGTGCTGCCAGGCGTGCCTGCACTTCGTCGGGTGTCATCACACCGGGGTTTTCTTCGATGACCAGCACGTGCTTTTCGCCCGTGTCGGCCACCGTACCCTCGCATTCGAGAATGCCGTTGACGTCGTACGTGAAGCGCACGTCGATGTGCACCGTTCCCGCCGGCTTGGGCGGCACCGGGATGCGCAGCTCGCCCAGGAAGATGTTGTCGACCACGCGCGCAGACTCGCCCTGGAAGATGCGCAGGTGGATCTCGGCCTGGTTGTCCGACACGGTGTGCAGACGCTCGACGCGGCTGACGGGCACCACGGTGTTGCGCTCGATGATCGGCAGGAAATGGCCCTCGGTCATGCGCTGCATCGACACGCGCTGCACGACGTCCACGCCCATCGAATACGGCGCCACATCGGTCATCACGACTTCATCGAGGGCCGCATCGCGCATCTTCAGGCCGGCCTGTACGGCTGCGCCAAGCGCCACCACCTCGTCAGGATTCAGGTCGACCACCGGAAAGCGGCCGAACATGCGGCTCACGAGCCGGCGCACCATCGGCATGCGCGTGGCGCCGCCGGCCAGCACGATGCGATCGAGCTCGGCCGGGCGGATGCGCGCGTCACGCAGGGCGCGCTCGATGGGCGAGCGCAAACGTTCGAGCAGCGGCTCGGCCAGCGAGACAAAGGCATCGGCGCTGACTTCCCAGCTGTAGGTTTCGCCCTCGTATTCGATGCGCAGCGTGGTGGAGACGGCGTCCGTCAGCGTGCGCTTGGTGCGCTCGGCGGCTGCACGCAGGCGCTCGGCCAGTGCCGGGGGCAAGCTGCCGATATCGGTGCCCACGCGCTCGCCCAGCGCGGTCTTCTGCAGGAAGGACTGCATGAGCAGCGTGGCGAAATCCTCGCCGCCGAGGAAGTTGTCGCCGGCCGAGGCACGCACCTCCATCACACCTTCAAACAATTCCAGGATCGACACGTCGAAGGTACCGCCGCCCAGGTCGAATACAAGGAATTTGCTCTCGTCCTGACTCTGCAGGCCGTAGGCCAGGGCCGCCGCCGTCGGCTCGTTGAGCAGGCGCTCGACCTTCAGCCCCGCCAGCTCTCCTGCCACGCGCGTGGCCTTGCGCTGCGCGTTGCTGAAGTACGCCGGCACGGTAATGACCGCTTCCGTCACGGGCTCGCCGAGCAGGGCCTCGGCATCTGCCTTGAGTGCGCGCAGCACGAACGACGACAACTCTTCGGGCCGGAAGGTTTGCCGGCCCAGCGTGATCTTGCGGTCGGTGCCCATGTACCGCTTGAAGAGCGCCGCCGTCAGCTGCGGATGGGTCTGCAGGCGTTCGCGCGCGGCTTCGCCCACGACAAGAGAGCCGTCGTCCAGAAAGCCCACGCACGACGGCGTCAGCGCGTGCCCGAGCGCGTTGGGGACAATGCTGGCGCCGCCGTCGCGCCATACGGCGACGAGGCTGTTGGTGGTTCCAAGGTCGATGCCGACAATCACGATGGTCAGGAAGAAGGAAGGATGGACATGGGCCGCTGGCATGCAGGAATGCCTGGGCAGCGGCAAGCCGAAGCTGCCGCGCAGCTTACCCAAAGCCGGCCTCGAGCGGCATGCCACGAAGTGGGGGGCGTCGTGCACGCACCACGCGCCGCCGACGGCGCCTGGCTATCATGGGGCCGTTCCGATTGCCTCTTCCTCTGCCGCGCGCATGCTCCGCCTGCCAACCACCGCCACCGCGCCGTTCTGCCCATCCGAAGTCCGCGGCACCGTTGCCATCCCGCCCGGCCTGCCGTTGTGGAGGAAGCTGCTGCGCTTTGCGGGGCCGGGGCTGCTGGTCTGCGTCGGCTACATGGACCCGGGCAACTGGGCCACCGATATCGAAGCGGGGTCCCGCTACGGTTATGCGCTGCTGTTCGTGGTCGTGCTTTCCAGCCTGGCGGCGATGGTGCTGCAGTGCCTGTCGGCGCGGCTGGGCATCGTCACCGGGATGGACCTCGCGCGTGCCTCGCGCAACCGCTACCGCCCCGGTGCGCTGCGGGTGCAATGGCTGCTGGCCGAACTGTCGATCATCGCGTGCGACCTCGCCGAGGTGCTCGGTTGTGCGCTGGCCTTCCACCTGCTGCTGGGCGTGCCGATCCTGGTGGGCGTTGCACTGACCGCGCTCGATACGCTGATCGTACTGGGCCTGAAGGGCAAGAACTTCCGCCAGCTCGAAGCCATCGTGCTAGGGCTGATCCTGACCATCGGGCTGTGCTACTTCGTCGAACTGGTCCTCATCAAGCCGTACTGGCCCTCCGTCGCGGCGGGCCTGATGCCGTCGTGGCAGGCCGTGAGCCAACGCGAGCCGCTGTACCTCGCCATCGGGATCCTTGGCGCGACGGTGATGCCGCACAACCTGTATCTGCATTCGTCGGTCGTGCAGACGCGCATGACGGCCGCCACGGACGCGGCCAAGCGCGAAGCGATCGAGCTCTCGCGGCTGGACACCATCGTCTCGTTGAGCCTCGCGCTGCTGGTGAATGGCGCCATCCTCGTGCTGGCCGCTGCGGCCTTCCATGCCAACGGCTACCGCGACGTGGCCGATATCCAGGACGCCTACCGCCTGCTGGAGCCCATGGTGGGAACGGCGCTGGCGGGCCTGCTGTTCGGCTTCGCGCTGCTGGCGGCCGGGCAAAGCTCCACCTTCACCGGGACGATCGCCGGACAGATCCTGATGGAAGGCTTCCTCGATCTGCGCATCCCGTGCTGGCAGCGACGCCTCATCACCCGTGCGCTGGCGTTGATTCCCGCATTCATCGGCGTGGCCATGCTGGGCGCGCACGCCATCGCCAAGCTGCTCGTCATCAGCCAGGTGGTGCTGGGCCTGCAGCTGCCGTTCGCCATGTTTCCGTTGATCCGGATGACGGACGACCGCACGCTGATGGGCGCATTCGTCAACACGCGCGTCACGTCCCTGCTGGCGTGGGCGCTGTTCGGGATCATCAGCGTGGCGAACGTGTGGCTGGTCTGGCAGGTGCTGGCCGGCTGAAACGGCGCACCAGGGGCCAAACCCGGGCCGCTGCCCCGTGCCGCTGGCACGTTCTGTGCGGCGCAGCATCCGTGTTATTGCACGGAGATGCCTATGGAGTGGCTTAACGCCCACACTTTTCTGCGCGTGCCGATCCGCGACTGGCTGGCGGCGGCACTGACGGCCATCGCCGCCTATGCGGTGCTGTCCAACTTCATCCGGTTCATCGGCAACCGGCTCGAGGCCCGGGCCCGGCGCACCGGCCACCGGTTCGACATTCTCAGCGCGGCGGTACTGCACGACACGCATCCGCTGTTCATCGCGCTGGCGGCCTTGCTGGCGGGTTCGTATTTCATCGACCTGCCGACGCGTATTGCCAACAAGGCGGACCACGTCTGGTTCGTCATCATCGGGTTCCAGATTGCGCTATGGCTGAACCGCGGCGTCACGCTCTGGACGCGCGAGAAGCTCTCCGCGCAGGGGCGCACGACCCATAACCCCGTGATCACGTCGATGATGGCGTGGGTGCTGCGCTTCGCGCTGTGGTCGATGCTCGTGCTGGGCATCCTCGCCAATGTGGGCGTGAACATCACGGCCTTTGTCGCCAGCCTGGGCGTGGGCGGCGTGGCGGTGGCGCTGGCGGTGCAGAGCATCCTGAGCGACCTGTTCGCGTCGCTTGCCATCGGGCTCGACAAGCCGTTCGAGATCGGCGACTTCATCGTGTTCGAATCGATCGCCGGGACGGTGCAGCACGTGGGGCTCAAGACCACGCGCATCCGCAGCCTGTCCGGCGAGGAGATCGTGACCTCGAACACGGCGCTGCTCAAGAGCACGATTCACAATTACAAACGCATGTCGGAACGGCGTGTGGTCTTTACGTTCGGCGTGACATACGACGCACGGGCCTCGCAGCTGCAGAAGATTCCGGAGATCGTGCGCCGTGCCGTTGAAACCGCGGGCAACACGCGCTTCGACCGCGCGCACTTCAAGGAATTTGGCGAGAACGCACTGAACTTCGAGGTGGTGTACTTCGTGACCGACCCCGATTTCAACCTGTACATGGATATCCAGCAGCGCATCAACCTGACGATCCTCGAGGGGCTCGAAAACCTCGGCACGGCCTTCGCCCTGCCCACCCGCACGATCCAGCTCGTGCGCCGCGACGGTGAACCGGTCAGCCCGGAAGACCTCGTGACCGGCAGGCCCGGCGCACCGCAGACGCAGCGCGTCAACGCGCGCGCTAGCGGGTGAGCGCGGCGGACTGCGCCCGGAATGCCGCGTCGAGGTCGCGCCACAGCGGCCGCGAGCGCGGCACCATGTCCTGCCGGAAATACCACCAGAAATAGCCGCCCACGTAGCGAGGGTGGTCGACTGCCAACCCGTAGTAATGCGCGATGAGCGCCGGCTTGCCCGCGGCGCGGCGGGTGCCCACCTCGCCAAAGCCGAGCGCGGCATGCGGAAACAGCTCGCCCAGGCGCTGGAACACCGCGCTCCACGGCGGCGTGGCGATCCTGCAATCGTCTTCATAGAAGCTGATGAAGACATAGTCCACGCCCTCGCGAAGCCGCGCTGGCAGGTTGCGCTCGACCCAGCCGAACATCGCGTGTGACGGTTGCTCCGCGCAGCCTTCGTTGTAGTACAGCGTCAGCGCGGTCCGACCGCCGCCTTGGCGGATGACGTCGTAAGCCGCCAGCGTCTTGTCGACCACGTCCCGCGGGTGGCCGGCCCACTCGCCGTTGACCTCGTTGCCGATTTCCCAGACGTCGACCTGGCTGCCAAGCGTACGCAGGTATGCGCTGGCGCGCTCGCGCAATTCGGGTGGCGTGTATTGCTTGAGCGTGGACGAATCCGCGAGCTCTCCCATCACGTAGGCCACACGCCGGATGGCAGCGACCGGAGCGGCATAGTGCGAGGCGCGCATGCCCTCGTCAAAGACGACGCGGGCGGTGGGCCGATGCGGCAGATGCGCAAGCGCATCGACCACCGCCGGCACGTCGTCCACCGCATCGATCGTCACGCCATACAGCGGCGCGGGGCCGACGGGCATTGCGTCCGCCGGCCCCGCGGCCTGTGCAGATGCGGCCGATACCAGCATCGCCATTGCCAGTATCGCCCGCACCGTCGGCATGGTCACTGCACCACGCTGGCGTCGGCCCAGGTAAAGCCCAGCGCCGTGATGCCGGTGATGATGGTCTGGAAGTCGGCAAAGCCGGGCGTGCCGACTTCGGGTTCCAGCCAGAACGGGTGAAAGAAGAACGACGCAAAGCCGTCGCGCACCGCCAGCGCGTAGTTGGCGTTGGTCAGGATGTCCTGCGCCGTGTACGACAGGCAGGACGATGGGTCGATATTGCAGATGTTGTATTCCACATTGCCCAGGTTCTCCGGAATGATGCGCTGGTTGTAGTAGTCCTTCTGGATGATGTAGGGGAAGAACTGGCCCACCGAGAAGTCATGCCCGGGCGTGGTCGCGTTCAGCGTTTGCGGATTGTCCGAGGTGTAGTACACCACGCGCTGATAGGTGTTCTTGAAGTACTTGGGCACCGCCTGGATCGACAGCGGCGACGATTGGTAGTGCGGCGCCTCCCAGGCAAACGGGTTGTAGCCGTTGAGCTGGAACTCCAGCAGGCCGGCAGACAGCCGATTGGCGGCCCACTGCGTCGAATCCTCATTCACCGGCCGGTTCTGCGTGGCAAGCCAGAACTCGAAGTCGTTGGCGCTCACGGCGTTAATGAGGTTCGGAATGTTGCTGTACTGGTGCGTATAGCCATGCATCAGGATCTTTCCGCCGCGTGCCTTGGCGTAGTTCAGCGCCTGTTTCAGCCCCGTTGCGTTGACCAGATGGATGGTCTGCGCCACGCCGCCGTTGTATACGCCGTTCGGGTCGGTATACAGCGGGATGGTCGCGATCGAGAACGGAATGCTCTTGCTCTGCATGTAGTCGGTCAGCGTCTTCATGGCGGCCACGGACGTCGTGGCATTCACGTCTTCCAGGCGCACAAGGGCGCGGTGCGACGTGGGCGCATTCGTGCCGAGGATGTCATGCAGCAAGTCGCAGATCACGAGGTAGCGATCGCGCGGGCCGATGAACGAGAACGGCATGTCGGCGAAGTACCAGAAGTTGCCCGAGCGCATGACGTACGGCGCGGTCTCATTCGTGGCCGTGTTGGTGATCGTCACCAGGCTGGAGGCCTTGGTGGCGTCGGCCACGGAAGTCACGCCGATGTCCGGGTCGGCCGTGACGGCGCCCGTCGTCGAGTTGAACGCGTAGTACTTCTGCATCGACAGGCTCTTGTAACTCACGTTATCGAAGAAGCCCGGGTTCGGAGCGCTGGCCGAAGGCGTGGCGTTCATGCCGCGCAGGTTCACGAAGTTGATGCCGTAGCGCGCGGTGAACGGATACGCCGGGTTCCAGGCCAGTTCCCACAAGTTGTATTTGAACCAGACGACGGTCTTCTGCGTGGTGGTCACGTCGGAGAGGAATGCCGCCGGTATGGGGTTGTTGTAGTAGCTCCCCATATAGAACGTGGCGGTGTACTGCTCGGTCATGCCTGCCGTGTAGTTCTGCACCGGCAGCATCGTGATGGTGGTGTTGAAGTGCGCGAGCAGGTTGTACAGCATGATCGCGTACGCCTTGCCAAGGTTGGTGTACGGATCATTGGCGGGCGCGTCGTACAGCACCAGCATCTTCGCCGGTGTGGTCTGTGCAGAGGCCGAACCTCCGACCGTCACGCAGACGGGGCCGAGCCCGATGGTGCAGCTGGCGCCCTGCGCTGGCCCCGTCAATGAAATGCCGAGCATGCCGCCGGCCAGCACCACTGCACAGAGAAACTTCCGAAAGACTGTCTTCATGATGCGCTCCGACTCATGGGCGATACACCGAGCCATCCGCTTGGCGGTAGAGCCCGAGGTTGAAGTTAGGGCCACGGTCGTGGCCGCGTTCGGTACCTGTCGTCTCGTTTTCCGGCATGCCGGGGCGGACTTCTGTCATGACCGCCGGGCGAGGCGGTGGAACAACCTGTCCGTTCTCGTCCATGACGCCGTAGCCATAGGCGCGCGGGCCGCCGGTCGCGGCCCTGTGTGTCGTCGCGGCCATCACGGCGGGCTGGGCGGGCTGCGCGGCCGTGGCCGTTCCTTTTGAAGGCGTGGGTGCGGGGGCTTTCCTGTCGTTGCTGTCGCCTCCGCCAACCGGGTCGTTCTGGGCAGCCTCAGGCGCGACAGCCAGCACACCGGCTTTCTCTGCGCCGGGTGGCGCGACGATCAGCCAGCCGGCCACCAATGCCGAGGCGAGCAACGCACCGCCCCCGATCTGTTTCGCATTCATCAAACCCTCCTAACCGTTCAGGCGGTGTTGCGTGGATGATCCTTGCGCGATCGCGCGCGCCACGTCCAGATCGATGATCTCGGCCTCGGCAACTGGCTTGCGAACGAGCTGGGGGCCGCGGGCAGCCTGTTGCGGCTGCCCGGCAAACGCGGCCTTCAGCGCATCGACGATGCGCAAGCAGGCCTGCCCGTCGCCGTAGGGGTTATGGGCCTGCGCCATGCGCTGGTATTCGGCGCTGTCATGCAGCAGGCGCTCGGTTTCATCGACGATGCGCTGCGTATCGGTACCCACAAGCCGCGCGGTGCCAGACGCAACGGCCTCGGGGCGCTCCGTCGTGTCGCGCGTGACGAGCACCGGCTTGCCGAGTGCCGGCGCTTCCTCCTGGATGCCGCCCGAATCAGTGATGATCAGGTGGGCGCGGTCCATCAGGTAGACGAAGGGCAGGTAGTCCTGCGGCGCGATCAGATAAACGTTGCCGTGGCCCGAAAGAATGGCGTTGACGGGCTCCTGGACGTTCGGGTTCAGATGCACCGGATACACGATCTGCACATCCGGATGCCTGGCAGCAAGCAGGCGCAGCGCCACGCAGAAATGCTCGAACGGCTCGCCGAAGTTCTCGCGCCGGTGGCCCGTCACCAGGATCATCCGCCGGCCCGCATCCAGGAACGGATAGCGCGCCAGCATCTCGGTCGAGAGCCCGGCGTCGGTGTCCAGCCGCCGCTTGACCGCCAGCAGCGCGTCGATGACGGTGTTGCCGGTGAGCGTCACCTGCGCAGGGTCGATGCCCTCGTCGAGCAGGTTCTGACGCGACTCGGCCGTCGGCGCGAAATGCCACGTGGTGACGGCGTCGGTCACGCGGCGGTTCAGCTCTTCCGGCCACGGCGACCAGATGTTTCCTGTGCGCAACCCTGCCTCGACATGACCGACGGGAATGCGCCGGTAGAACGCTGCAAGGCTCGCAGCGAGCGTGGTCGTGGTATCGCCATGGACCAGCACGGCGTCGGGGGCGTACGCATCCAGCACGCGGTCGATGCCGCCCAGCACGTTGGACGTGATGTCGGACAACGTCTGCCCAGGCCGCATCAGGTTCAGGTCGAACTCGGGCACGATGCCGAACAATTCCAGCACCTGATCGAGCATCTGCCGATGCTGCGCGCTCACGCACACCGCCGAGTCGAAGCCTGCCTCGGCGCGCAATGCCTGCACCAGCGGCGCCATCTTGATCGCCTCGGGCCGTGTGCCGAACACGGTCAGGATTCTTTCCTTCATGACTGCCCCCCAATGATCTGCTCCATGCGCGACAACGCGCGACGACGACCGCGTCGCTTCCGATCTGGCGCAGACTCTGCCAATGGAGCGAAGGTCGTGCCATCCATGCTGTTTTGTCCCCACCGTGGCGGTACGGCGCCATCCTGCAGGCGCCATTGCCCGTCCCTCTTCGTGATCCACTTGCGGCAACTGTCAGAAACGTTTCATTCGCGACACCTCTGTGGGGTCTGCTTGATGCGTGGCCCGCGGCCGTTCCTTGATGGAACGCACGTACGCAACGTCCACCAGCTCAGAACCACAAGACGGCGCGCGCCACCACCCCCTTTGCCCGGTCCGCATGGGTCAGCGGCAGGCGGTACTGCACGGTCAGATCCAGCCAGCTGGCCGGAGCGCTGTACGGCGTCTCGCGAAACCAGTACCGCAGATTGATGCCTGGGCCAACGCCCAGTGCGAGGCGCTGGCCCACTGCCTTGTTATCGTGGTCGCCCGCCAGCACGATGTGCGGATACACCGTCAGGCGATCGCTGATGGAAGCCATGCGCCAGGTGTGCCCGTAGCGCGCCTCGGTGCTCACGATCATGCGGCCCGCGTTGATGAAGTAGGCGCCCTCGCCATACACCTGCCACGTCTGCCAGCGCGGCTTCGTCACCTGCAGGTCGATGCCCTGGTCGGTCGAGAAGCCGATGCGCAGCAGGGTGTCGTTGCTGGTGAGCCGGCCGATGCGGAACAGGCGCTCTGCGGTGAAGACAAGGTTGATGTCCTTGATCGGCTTGTAGCGCGCGCCGACGGAACCCTGCACCGTCGGCAGGCCGGTGGTGCCGTTGCGGTCGTACACGCTGTCGTAACCGCGCGCGAAGACCTGGAAGATGCTGCCGTCGCGGTAGCCGATGCCAGGCGGTTGCCAGTACACCTCCGTGCCGGCCTGCGCGATGCTCACGGTGTTGGGCAAGCCGAACGCCGAGGTCTGGTACGCACCGGAGAGCACCATGCCGACCGTGCGCTGCATCTGTTCAACTTCGCGCCGGTACCCGAAACGCCGGTCCGCGCTCAGGCGGTCGTCACCGTTGCTGCCGCCCTCGTTCCTGGCATCGGCATCGGCGCGGTCCAGCGTTTGACGGAACAGCTCGATGGCGGTCGGGTTGTCGCCGAGGCGCTTGGCGGCGTACGCCGCATCCGCGTAATGGCTCCAGTTGCCCTGCCCGACCGAGAAGCCGCTCTGGAATGCGGCGAGCGCAGCGCGGTCGTCACGGGCGCGCAGGTGTTCGTAGGCTTCGTTCAACGCACGCTGCCCCGCCGCGCGCGCATCGTCCGCGGCAGCGCTTTCCGGCTGGGCCTCGGGTGCCATCGCCTGGGCAAGCAGCGCCTTTGCGTACTGTTGCTGCGCCGGGTCGGTCGCGTGTTCGGAAGCCAGCGAGGCAGCCTGCGCCGCACCATCGCGGTCCCCGAGCTGCAGGCGCGATTGCGCGAGCCGCAGCTGCACGGCGGCATCCGGCTGATCCTGCAACGGGGCAAGCGCCTCGAGCGCTGCCCGCGGATGCCGGGCGGAGTACGCATTGTCCGACCAGGCCAGATGCAGGTTGCGCTGTTCCTGCGGCGTCCACTCAGCGCCCTGCACGGCGCGGGCAAAGTCCTGCTCGGCCACCGCCGGCGCACCGGCCTTCTGAGCAAGGAAGCCGTGCTGCGCGTACACGCGCGGCTCGTTCGGATACTTCTGCAGCAGCCCATCGGCCAGCGCGCGCGCGGCATCGATGCGCCCCTCGCGCGTCAGCACGTCGAGCAGCAGCAGGTTGAGCTGCAGGCTGTCGGGCTGCACGGCGAGCGCGGCGCGTGTGGCGGCTTCGGCATCGTCGAGCCGGCTCGCGTCGATGGCGCGGTAGGCACGGTCGGCGCGGAAATAGGCGTCGGGCTGCAGCGGCTGCGCTGCGGGCTCGGCAACCGACACCCCGTGGCACAGCGCCCACACCGCCGCCGCGATGGGCCAGCGCGGCCTGCGCAATGCCGAAACGTTCTTTCGTCCAGTGTTCATGCCACACCTCCCGCGACGGATGGATTGGGACGCGCCTCGGGTCCCGGTGGCGGGTCCGGCGGCACGGGTATCGGGGGGATGTTGGGAGCCTCGGGCGCGGGTGCCGTGCCTGCGGACAGGTTTGGGCCGGCGCCCGTCATGGATTCGATGGCCAGTGTGGCCGAGTACGCCGCGGGGCCGAAGACGACCGTGGCGCGGCGGTTGAGGTCGGCCAAGAGCGCGAGTTCGGCCGACATTTCGTGGTCGCACGCCATGAAGCACGCCACCTTGCGGCCGGCCGCGCGGGCCAGCTCTTCGAGCGCTTCGCCGTTGGGCAACTCCGACACGGCAATGTTGAGCGAGCCGTCTTCGCCGATCGAGAACGGCACGACGTGATGCCGCACCGCCAGGTCGCGCGGCAGGCAATCTGCCAGCGCCCCGAGCACGACGTTGGTCAGGCTCACGCGCGGCAGGTCGGCCTGCTCGGCCAGTGCATCGGCCAACGTGTCGGGCGTGACCAGGCCTTGCCGCAGGAGCACCTGCCCAAGCCGCTGCCCCGTCTCCCGATGGATGGCCAGCGCCGCGTCAAGCTGCTCCTGCGTGATGACTTCCCATTTGACGAGCGTCTCGCCAAGCCTGCCGCGCGTGCGGCCCAGCGCGTCATTCGACAGGTAGATGTGTTGGGTCTTGTCCCACGCGATGGGCTTGCCGGTCAGGCAGTAGATCAGAAAGATCTTCCAGGCACGGCACACCGAGAAGAAGTTGATGAAGTTGTTCACCACCAGCCTCGGCAGGCACAGCACGCCTTGCAGCGGGCCATTGAGCCGGCCCACGAAGTACACGCGCTGCGCGAGCCGGTTGGCGAGCAGCACGGCGTTGATGGCGAGCAGCTGGTGCATCCATGGACTGTTCACCGCCAGGGTGCCGGCCGGTATCGCGGCCCAGCCCTTGGCGAGCAGCACGCCCAGCACCAGGTAGTTGAGCAAGAGCACATAGGCGAGGATGGAGAACAGCGCCGTCACCACGCCCTTGCGGTCGCGGAAGAACATGTACTTGGTGACAAGGTTGCCGTCCCACCCCATCTGCAGCCAGCCCTGGAACGCGATGCCGAGCACCCAGCGCGCACGCTGCCGGTAGGCCGTGCGGAACGTGCTCGGGAAATACTCACGCGTGGCGAGCAGCTGCACGCGCCGCGGCTTGCGCCGCCCGAGATGCCAGCGTGCATGCGCCTTGCCCTGCGCGTCTTCCTGCGGGGGCGTGGTTTCGCAGATCGGGAAGTGCACAAACGCTTCGCGCATGCCGAGCTCGCGCAGCCGGAAGCTGAAGTCGTAGTCTTCGGTGAGCGTGCTGGTGTTGAACGGCGCATCGCCGCGCGCCTTCATCACCGCCTCGATGGCGCGCCGGCTGTAGCACAGCGCCACGCCGGCGCCCGGGACCGTGCCGGTCAGCGCCTGGCGGGCCACCAGGTCTTTCTGGTGCGTCTCGGAAAAGTCGTCCATGTAGGTGCCGGCCACCCACTCGTACCACTTGCGCTCCAGCGAGAGCACCGGCAACTGCACGAGGTCCTGATCGCGGATGAAGTAGTTGAAGTACTTCAGCTCCAGCGGGTGGATCACGTCTTCGCAGTCGTGCATGATCACGCCGGCAAAGCGGATGCCGTGCCCGGCCTCGTAGCGCAGGATCGTCTGGACAATGGTGTTCAGACAGTCGGCCTTGCACGTCGGGCCATCGTGCGTGACGGCCGCGCGCACCACACGGCCGGGATAGCGCCGAACCATGCGTTCGACCTCGGCGGTGGTCTCGGCATCGTTGCGATAGGCGCCGGCAAAGATGATGAAGCGCGTGTACTCCATCGTCGCCAGCGTGTTCTCCACCATCTTGGCGATGACGTCGTACTCCTTCCATGCCGGCACCATGATGGCGAGCCATTGCTCCTCGCGCTGGCGCAGTTCTTCAGCCGCGATCGTGACGGGCGTGCGGCCGCGCTGCGGCCAGAGCCACAGCTCGCGCAGCCAATAGAACGCGTCGAGAAAGAAATCGTCGGCCGTGCTGATCAGGATGACGAGCGTGGTCGCCATCGTCAGCGTGTTGAGCAACGCCAGATAGAGCTCCCATGGCACGTCGGTCATGGCCGCTCCTCCATGCCGGCACATTGCCAGTGCCCGGACACTCCCCCGCTTTGCGCCGCCATTGATTCCCCCAAGGTCTTATCGATGTGCGGGGCGACCGCTTACGCGGTGGTATGCCGTCGATCGGCTCGGATCGTGTGGCATGCGTCGCTCTCCTGCCCGCTTCCGCCGGGGGAACGCGAGGACCATACCAAGACCCGCGAGGGCGCGCGGTTATGCGGTGTCCTGCGCCGCACCCCCGCGCAGCCGCTGCCGAACGCGCCGGGTTGTTGCATGGATGAACGCACATCGCGGCGGGCGAGAGCGGGGCCGGTATCGCAGCGAAGCCCAGCCACAGTGGGCAAGTCGAAACCGTCGTCCAGGCAGCGGACAGCGCCGCCGTACGAACGACGGAGGCGAGGTCCGCTCCGGTGCAGGGTGTTCGGGTTAGGTGGGCCGGTGACCGCCGCGGCGGCGGCAGCACGCGCCGTGCTGCCCGAAAAGCAGCACCCCGGCCGATTGGGGGCGCCGTGCCTTGCCGGCAAACGGTTCACGCGCGACAGCGCGTTTCAAGCGCGAGCGGCGCGCACATGGAGTCGGGCCCGCGCGAGGCCCGCCACGCCGTCTGTCGACCGCATCGGCAACATCCGCCCGCACAATCGGGCCAATTGGTTGCATGGCTGAAACATAAAGCCGCGCACCGGGCGCGGCTTGTCGAAATGCGGATCTGCGGGTGGGCGTCAGAACTGTTCCCAGTCGTCTGCGTCGCTTGAAGCGGCAGCCAGGGCAAGCTTGCCGGGCTTGGGCTCGGCTGCCGCGGCAGGCGTACTGGGCGCTGCTGCCGGCACTGGCGTCGGCATCGGACGCTTGGCCGGCGTAGCCGCACGCGGGCGGGCGACGCGCGGCGCCGTCGTGGCGGGCTTGCGCACCGCCGGCTTCGCAGCGGCTGCCGAGGCGGCTGGCGGTGCTGGCTGCACGGCTACCACGGCCTGCGGCGCGACATGCGTGCCGGCCGGCGGCAGGCGGAACGAAGCCACCGCCTCGCGCAGCACGCCGGCCTGTTCCTCCAGCGACTGTGCTGCCGCGGCAGCCTGCTCGACCAGCGCCGCATTCTGCTGCGTGACCTCGTCCATTTGCGTCACGGCCTGGTTGACCTGCTCGATGCCGGCGCTCTGCTCGTCCGACGCAGCGGAGATCTCGCCCATGATGTCGGTCACGCGCTTGACGGCCACCACCACCTCGTCGATGACGGCGCCGGCCTCGCTCACCAGCGTCGAGCCGTTCTCCACACGGCCCACCGAATCGCTGATCAGCGCCTTGATCTCCTTGGCCGCCGTGGCCGAGCGCTGCGCGAGACTGCGCACCTCGCCCGCCACCACCGCAAACCCGCGCCCCTGCTCGCCCGCACGAGCAGCCTCGACCGCAGCGTTCAACGCGAGGATGTTGGTCTGGAACGCAATCCCCTCGATCACGCCGATGATGTCGGCGATCTTCTTGCTGCTTTCATTGATGCCGGACATCGTTTCAATGACACGGCCGACGACCTCGCCGCCCTTGACGGCAATGTCCGACGCGTTGCCGGCAAGCTGGCTGGCCTGACGGGCGTTGTCGGCGTTCTGCTTGACGATGCTCGTGAGCTCTTCCATGCTCGATGCCGTCTCTTCCAGCGAGCTGGCCTGTTCCTCGGTGCGCTGCGACAGATCCATGTTGCCGGCGGCAATCTGCTTGGTGGCGCTGGCGATCGACTCGCTGCCGCGGCGCATCGTCTCGATCGTGCGGATCAGCCCGCGCTGCATGTCGATGAGGCCCTGGGTGAGCGCGCCCATCTCGTCCTGGCTGCGCACGGTGATGCGCTCGGTCAGGTTGCCACGCGCGATCTCGCCGAAGTGCCCCAGCATGTTCGACAGCGGCACCGAGATCGCACGATGCAGGCCGAACGCGCAACCGAGCGCCGCCGCGATGCCCAGCGCGATGGCGCCGACCACCAGCATCAGGAAGGCCCGCGAGCGCGCCACCGCGCCCTCGTAAGCGGCCTTGGCCTGCTCCACCTGGCTGCGGTCCAGCGCATCGGCGGCGGCGGACAGCGCCACCGACAGCGGCGGGATCGTGTTCATCACCACGTGGTCGGCGGCAGCGGCATCGCGTGCGCGCAATGCGTTCATCAGCGGCTCGATGCCATCGCGGAAGAGCGCGTTGCGCTTGGCCTCCACGTCGGCGGCCAGGCGCGCCTCCTCGGCGCCCATCGGCAGCGATTTGTATTGCTTCCAGGCATCGTCGGACTTGGCGCGGTAGCCGTTGGCCTTGTCGAGGATGGCCGGCACATCCGCGGCGTCCGGATGGAACACCGCGCGGTCAAGCGTCGTGCGCACAATGGCCGCATTCAACTGTGCCTTGCCGAGCAGCGACGTCGAGGCCAGCTGGTTGGTGTAGATGTCCTTGATGTTCGCCTCGGACGCACGCATCCCTACCACGCCGATGGCGCCAATGGCGGCCAGCAGCACGGCAAGCAGCGCCAGGGCCGCGTTGAGTCGGAAGCGGATGGAAAGTCGATTCAGCATGAGAGTCACAGCGGGTTGTCGCTCCCGCTATATCGGCCAGCCCGCGTGGTTTCTGAAGCGGGCTGACTCCCATGCCAGACGTGAGCCGGACGAAAGTGCCTAGTACGGCACCGCCATGTTGTTTTCGATGCGGGCCCGGTCCCCGGCGCGCAGGCCGTTGGGATTGTTCTGCGTCAGCGTCACGCGCGAGTTGTCGTTCAGGCGCAAGGTCACGCGGTAGGTCTGGCCGACCACGGTATTGCCTTCCACCGCATTGCCCGCCATGGCCCCGGCCACTGCGCCGCCGATGGTCGCCACGGTATTGCCGCGGCCGCCGCCGACCTGGTGGCCAAGCAGTCCGCCCACCACACCGCCGAGCACGGCGCCCACGCCGCTCGGCTGGCCGCGCACCGGCACGGCCTCGACATACTCGACGACGCCGTAGCGGTTGTCGGCCGGCGCCTGGTAGGCTTGGTCGCCGCTATTCGGATACGTGCTCGGATACGGCGAGTAATTCGGCTGCGAATAGGCAGGCGCCGGCTGCGGCCCATACGGCTGCGGCGCGTTCGGGTCGTAGCTGCCGTAGCCGTTGCCGTACGTGTTGCCGTACCCGCTGGTATAGCTGCTGGCGTATGACGTGTTGCCGTACGCGTTGCTGCCCGCCGCATAGCCGGCGCCATAACCCGCGCCGTAGCTGCTGTACGGCGGTGCCGTGACGCACCCGGCCAGACCTGCTGCCATGGCAGTCAACGTGGCCAGCGCCACCCAGCGTGCTGCACGCCCTGCACGGTCGGACTTGTTCGTTGCTCGCATGATGAATCCCGTCTTGTGGACAAGGCGTCTTGGCCGGCCGGGGCCATACGCTCCGGCGTGGCGATGCGCCTGGTGCCGCAAAGTCTATGCCGTGGCCGGACCGGCCCGTGCAACCAAACCTGCTCATCGGTAACGCGGTGTAACCGCGTCGCGGACAGCGCTTCGGCATGCCGTCCGGCGGCGCGCTATCATCGCCGGGCGCCGCGCGCGGCACTGCCAGCCGACAAGACGCGGCCAGCCCTGTCCTCCTCACCATGCAAGCGACGCTGCTGATCCTCATTGCGATGACGCCCGAGAACGTGGCGCAGATCGCGCCACACTTCCACGTCATCCACGCACCGACCCGGGCCGAACGCGATGCGGCCATCGCCCGCGACGGGCACCACGTGCGCATCGTTCTCACCAACGGCTCGACGGGGCTGACGGCAGCGGAGATGGACGCCATGCCGCGGCTGGAACTCGCGTGCGCACTGGGCGCCGGTTACGAGAATATCGACGTGCAGGCGGCCCGCGAGCGCGGCGTGGTGGTGGCCAATGGCGCCGGCACCAATGACGCCTGCGTGGCCGACCATGCCATGGGCCTGCTGCTGGCCACGGTGCGCGGCATCCCCAAGCTGGATCGCACCACGCGCAACGGCGTCTGGCGCGACGACATTCCGCTGCAGCCCGGCGTGTGGGGCAAGCGCCTGGGCATCGTGGGCCTGGGCACCATCGGCCTGCAGATCGCGCGCCGCGCAGCCGGCTTCGACATGCAGATCGGCTATCACAACCGCAAGCCGCGCGAAGGGGTCGGCTACCGCTACTTCGATGCGCTCAAGGACATGGCCGAATGGGCGGATTTCCTGATCGTCGCCACACCGGGCGGTGCGCAGACGCGGCACCTCGTCAACCAGACGATCCTGGAAGCGCTGGGCCCGAATGGCTACGTGGTGAACATCGCGCGCGGCAGCGTGGTCGACACGGCCGCGCTGGAAGCCGCCATCCGCGCCGGCAGGCTGGGTGGCGCGGGCCTGGATGTCTATGAGAGCGAGCCAGCCCCGCCGGCCGGGCTGCTGGACCTCGAGCAGGTCGTGCTGACGCCGCACATTGCGGGCTGGTCGCCGGAATCGGTGCAGGCGACGGTCGACCGCTTCCTGGAGAACGCCCGCGGGCACCTTGCCGGCACGGGCGTGGTATCCCCGGTCTGAGCCGCAGCCCCGGCCGGGAACGGTTGCTACGCGATCACGCAATCACGAGGTCGGCCGCTTCATCTGGCACGACGTCGGTTGCGCGCCCAGGTGCGGCTCGAGCGTGACGTCGGTGCGCCAGCCGTAGCCGGTGTTTTCCTGGTCGTACTTGATCTTCTTGCCGTCGGCCTTGACCCAGGTGGTCACGTACAGCGTCTGCTGGGCCTGGTGGTCGGTCTTGCGCATCTCGACCGGGCCGTTGAGGCTTTCCACCGTCATGCCTTCCATCGCCTTGGCCACCTTGGCGGGCTCGGCCGAGCCCGTCGTCTTGATGGCCTTGGCGAGGAACGCGATGCCGGTATAGACATCGGCGTTGAAGAAGTCGTCGTTGTACTTCTTCTTGAAGCCGTCGAGCACGGCGTTCGTCTTCGGGTTGCCGTCGTTCGGCGCAAAGTAGCTGATCACCTTCACGCGGTCGGCACCCGAGGCGCCCATCGCCGTCGGCACGCCGGTGGTGCCGGCGTAGTACGTATAGAAGTTCGTGTTCAGGCCCGCATCCTTCGATGCGCGGATCAGCAGCGCGAGATCGCTCCCCCAGTTGCCGGTGATGACGGTGTCGGCCCCCGATGCGCGGATCTTGGCGACGTACGGCGAGAAGTCCTTCACCTGCGCCAGCGGATGCAGGTCTTCGCCAACGACCTGGATGTCCGGACGCTTGCGCTTGAGGTATTCCTTGGCCGCGCGCGCCACCTGGTGGCCGAACGAGTAGTTCTGGTTCAGCAGGTACACCTTCTTGATGTTCGGATCCTTCGCCAGATACGTCGTCAGCGCCTCCATCTTCATGTCGGAGTTGGCGTCCAGGCGGAAGTGCCAGTAGTTGCACTTGCTGTTCGTCATGTCCGGATCGACCGCGGCGTAGTTCAGGTAGATGATCTCCTTGCCCGGGTTGCGGTCGTTGTATTTGGCGATGGCATCCTGCAGCGCCATGCCCACGCTCGATCCGTCGCCCTGCGCGACATAGCGGATGCCCTGGTCGGTGATCTGCTTGAGGATGGTCAGGCTCTCTTGCGGCGAGACCTTGTTGTCAAAGCCGACGACTTCAAACCTGGTGCCGTTGCCGCTCCAGTTCTGCTGGTTGGCGAGATCCGCCGCGTATTGCCAGCTGCGCAACTGGTTCTGGCCCAGCGCGCCCATCAGCCCGGACAGCGGATCGATCCAGGCGATCTTGACGGTCTCGGCGTGTACAGCCCCTGCGCAGAATGCGCCTGCCACGGCGGCCGCGCACAGTGCGACTCGAAATGCCTTCATGCAAATGTCTCCTGATGTCTTGTCTTTTATCGGTGGACGCCGTGCAGAAGGCATCGTCGAGCATGGCACCTTCACAAAACCGCAAACCGAGGCTTGCGGCAGCTCGTTCCTTCCATACACAAACGTATGTGCATGGTAGAAGTGCGTTTGTTGACGTGTCAACCCGCGCAAACCTGGGGGCGTCAGCCCGATTGAAGCGCTGGACAGCCGTGCCGGCGTCGATAGAATCCGCCTTCATGTCCACGCCGCCGAGGTGCGCATGACCTCCCCGCTGATCGACGAACACGACGCACCCGTCGACACCGCATCCGCCAGCCCCACGCCCCGTACACAGCTCACGCCCCACGACTGGGTGCGCGCCGCCACGGATCTGCTGGTGACCAAGAGCATCGACGCCGTGCGCGTGGACGTGCTCGCCAAGCAGCTGGATGTCACGCGCGGCAGCTTCTACTGGCACTTCAAGAACCGCGACGACCTGCTCCACCAGGTGCTGCAGGACTGGAGCGAACGCACGCGCATCGGCCCCAAGCTGGAGCGGCAGAACGCGTCGGTGCAGGGGCTGGTGCGCGATCTGCTCGCCCTGCCGTTTCGCGGACGCAGCGCGCGCCGCACCGCCATGATCGAATTCGCCATCCGTGCGTGGGCACGCCGCGACCCCATGGCGCAGGAGGCAGTCGACGCGGTCGACGAGCACCGCATGGACTACTACGTGAAGCACTTCCAGGCGATGGGCTTTGCGCGCAAGGACGCGAAGACACGCGCATTCATGCTGTACGCGTATCAGCTTTCCGAGGCACTGCTCTGGAACCAGGGCAGCAAGCCCGACAAGGACGCGCGCCGCCGCTTCTTCGAAGACACGCTGCTGGCCGGCGCCCCCCTCGAGCGCCCGCGCAAAGCCTCGCAGGAATAAATCGTGCTGCATCGTGCGCATTCCATCAGCCGGAGTGCGCCGCGATGCCCGGATCGCCAGCCCCTCACACCTCGGACCTGCCCGGCCGGCTCGACCGCCTGCCCTGGAGCCGCTTCCACACGCGCGTGGTCATCGCGTTGGGCATCACGTGGCTGCTCGATGGGCTCGAGGTGACGCTGGCGGGCGCGGTGGCCGGTGCGCTCAAGCAAAGCCCGGCGTTGCGGCTCACCAATGCGCAGGTCGGCATGGCCAGCAGCGCGTACCTGGCCGGCGCGGTGCTCGGCGCGCTGCTCTTCGGCTGGCTGACGGACCGGCTCGGCCGCCGCAAGCTGTTCTTCATCACGCTGGGCGTGTACATCTCGGCCACGCTGGCGACGGCGTTTTCGTGGAACTTCGCCAGCCTCGTCGTGTTCCGTGCGCTCACGGGCGCGGGCATCGGCGGGGAATACGCGGCCATCAACTCGACCATCCAGGAGCTCACACCGGCGCGCGTGCGCGGCTGGACGGACCTCGCCATCAACGGCACGTTCTGGGTCGGTGCGGCCGTGGGCGCCGGCGCATCGCTGTGGCTGCTGGACCCTGCGCACATGCGCGTCGATATCGGCTGGCGGCTGTGCTTCTTCATTGGCGCGGCGCTGGGGCTCGTCATCCTGGTGATGCGCTTCTGGATTCCGGAAAGCCCGCGCTGGCTGCTCACACGCGGCCGCCATGAAGAAGCACAGGCCATCGTCTGCACGATCGAAAACGAGATCGCGGCGCGGGGCCATTGCTTCGACGGTGCACCGGTGCCAACCCTGCGCCTGCGCAACCGCGGCCATCCGAGCCTGCTGGAAGTGGCGCGCGTGCTGTTCGTGCAGCACCGGCAGCGCGCACTGGTGGGGCTTGCCTTGATGGCGGCGCAGGCGTTCTTCTACAACGCCATCTTCTTTACCTACGCGCTCGTGCTGACGGACTTCTACGACGTGCCGGCCACGAAGGTCGGCACGTATCTGCTGCCGTTTGCGCTCGGCAATTTTCTCGGGCCGCTGCTGCTGGGGCGGCTGTTCGACGTCGTGGGCCGGCGCGCGATGATTGCCGCCACGTATGCAGCCAGCGGCGTGCTGCTGCTTGCCAGCGGTGCGCTGTTCAAGGCCGGCGTGCTGGACGGCGCCACGCAGACGCTCGCATGGACCGTGGTGTTCTTCTTCGCTTCGGCTGCCGCCAGTTCAGCGTACCTGACGGTGAGCGAGACGTTCCCGCTCGAGGTGCGCGCGCTCGCCATTGCGCTGTTCTACGCCGTCGGTACAGGGCTGGGCGGTGTGGCGGGGCCGGCGCTGTTCGGCTGGCTCATCGATACCCATTCGCGCGGCGCCGTGTTTGCCGGCTACGCGTTGGGCGCGGCACTGATGCTGCTCGCCGCCGGGGTGCAGGCGCGCTGGGGCACGGCAGCCGAACGCAAGCCGCTCGAGCACGTCGCCGCACCGCTGTCGATGGACGATGGCCCGGCTTGACGCGTCGCCCCGAGCGTGGGCGCCCGGCGCGGCGCCGTACGTCGCATATATACTGCCCGCTGCCATTTTTTTGTTTGCCGGAGACACCCATGCCTGATGCGACCTACGACAACCAGAACATCTTCGCCAAGATCCTGCGCGGCGAGCTGCCCTGCACCAAGGTGTATGAAGACGAGCACACCCTGGCCTTCATGGACATCATGCCGCAGGCCGACGGCCACGTGCTGGTGCTGCCCAAGGAAGGCGCCACGGAACTGTTCTACCTGTCGGACGAAGCTGCAGCCGCGGCAATCGTCACGACGCGCAAGCTCGCACGTGCGGTGCGCGATGCCTTCTCCGCCCCGGGCATCGCCGTGTTCCAGCTCAACGGCGCTGCCGCCGGCCAGACGGTGCCGCACGTGCATTTCCACGTGCTGCCGCGCTATCCCGGCAAGGAGCTGCATCCGCACGCCCGCGTGCAGGCCGCGCCCGAGACGCTGAAGGCCCACGCAGACAAGATCATCGCGGCGCTGAACGCGCAGTAAGCGTTGCACTACGGCGCGGCAGACGGCGCAAGAGCGTCTGCCCGCGCGGCCGGCGCCGCCCGTCGATACGCCAGCCGGTACAGCACCGGCAGCACCAGCAGCGTGAGCGCCGTCGACGACAGGATCCCCCCGATCACCACCGTGGCGAGCGGACGCTGCACCTCGGCGCCCGTGCCGGTGGCCAGCGCCATCGGCACGAAGCCGAGCGAAGCCACCAGGGCCGTCATGAGCACCGGCCGCAGGCGCGTGAGCGCGCCCTCGCGCACGGCCTCGTCCACAGACTTGCCGGCTTCGCGCAGGCTGCGGATGAAGGTGAGCATCACCAGCCCGTTGAGCACCGCCACGCCGGACAGGGCGATGAAGCCCACGGCGGCCGAGATCGACAGCGGAATGCCGCGCAACGCCAGCGCCAGGATGCCGCCCGACAGCGCAAACGGAATGCCGGAGAACACGAGCAAGCCGTCCTTGAGATTGCCGAACATCATGAACAGCAGCGTGAGCACGAGGCTCAGCGCCAGCGGCACCACGAACTGCAGGCGTTGCGTGGCCGACTGCAACTGCTCGAACTGCCCGCCCCAGGCCATCCAGTACCCCGCGGGCAGGCGCACCTGCGCATCGAGCACGGCCTGCGCCTCTTCGACGAACGAGGCGATGTCGCGGCCGCGCACATTCGCGCTGACGACGATCCGCCGCTTGCCGTCTTCGCGGCTGACCTGGTTGGGGCCGCTCACCTCGTTGAGCGTGGCCACGTCGGACAACGGCACGTAGCCCTGCCCGTTGGGCAATGCCAGCGGCAGGCGGCCCAGCGAGGCCGGATCGCTGCGCGACGTTTCCGGCAGACGCACCACGATGCCGAAGCGGCGGTCACCCTGGAACACCGTACCGGCGTCCTTGCCGCCGATGGCTGCGGACACCGTGTCCTGGATCGCGCCGACCGACAGGCCGTAGCGCGCGGCCTTCTCGCGGTCGATGTCGACGTTCAAAAACGGCAGGCCGCCGGTCTGCTCGATCTTCACTTCCGTTGCGCCGGCCAGCTTGCCCAGCTGCGCGGCGATGGTCCTGGCCTGCGCCTCCAGCACGGCCATGTCGTCGCCAAACAGCTTGACCGCCACATCGCTGCGCACGCCAGAGATCAGCTCGTTGAAGCGCAGCTGAATCGGCTGCGAGAACTCGTATGCGTTGCCCGGCAGCGCCTGCAGCACGGCGCGGATATCGGCAAGCAACTGGTCGCGCGTGCGGCGCGTGCCCGCTGGGCCGGCCGGCCAGTCCTGCTCGGGCCTGAGCATGATGTAGCCGTCGGAAATGCTGGGCGGCATCACGTCGGTGGCGACCTCCGCGGTACCGGTACGCGCGAACACGCGCTCGATCTCCGGAAACTTGGCCTTGAGCGTGCGCTCGATCTGCTTCTGCATCTCCAGCGATTGCGCCAGGCCCGTGCCCGGCACACGCATCGCCTGCATGGCGAAGTCGCCTTCGTTCAGGCTCGGCACGAATTCCGCACCCAGGCGCGTGGCCGCGACCAGCGAGACCGCCACGGCCACCACGGCAAACGTCATCACCACGGCAGGCGCTGCCAGCACGCGCTCGAGCAGCGGCGCGTACGTGCGGCGCGCCCAGCCCATCAGGCGGTTTTCCTTCTCCGACACGCGCTCGCCGATGAACAGGGCCACCGCTGCTGGCACGAACGTGATGGACAGCACCATGGCCGCCGCGAGCGCCAGCACGACGGTGGTCGCCATCGGGTGGAACATCTTTCCTTCCACGCCCGACAGCGCGAAGATCGGCAGGTACACGACCATGATGATCAACTGGCCGTACAGCAGCGGGCGGCGCGCTTCGCGGGCGGCTTCGAACACTTCGTCAAGGCGCTCGGCGCGGCTCAGTGGCCGGCCCCGCACCTGCTGCGCATGCGCGAGGCGCCGCACGCAGTTTTCGACGATCACCACCGCGCCGTCGACGATGATGCCGAAGTCGAGTGCGCCCAGGCTCATCAGGTTCGCACTGACCTTGGCCGACACCATGCCGCTGAAGGTCATCAGCATCGACAGCGGAATCACCAGCGCCGTCAGCACCGCCGCGCGCAGATTGCCGAGGAAGACGAACAGGACCGCCATCACCAGGATGGCGCCTTCCACCAGGTTCTTCTTGACGGTGGCGATGGCCTTGTCGACGAGTACCGTGCGGTCATACACCGGTTCGACGCGAATGCCGGCCGGCAACGTCTTGCGGATGTCCTGCATGCGCTTGTCCACCGCCTGCGACACCGTGCGGCTGTTTTCGCCGATCAGCAGGAAGGCCGTGCCGAGCACGACCTCACGCCCGTTGCTGGTGGCCGCGCCCGTGCGCAGCTCGCTGCCGCTGTCGATCGTGGCGACATCGCGCAGGCGCACCGGCGTGCCGTTGGGGCTGGCGAGCACCACGTTGCCGATGTCGGCCGCATCACGCAGCTGGCCGGGCGCACGCACGAGGTATTGCTCGCCCTTGCGCTCGATATAGCCCGCGCCGACGTTGGCGTTGTTGCGCTCAAGCGCCGACACCACGTCGGCCAGCGTCAGCCTGTACGACGCCAGCCGCTCCGGGCTCGTCGCCACCAGGAATTCCTTGGCGAATCCACCGATGGTATTGACCTCCGTCACGCCCGGCACGTTGCGGATCTGCGGACGGATCACCCAGTCCTGCAGCTCACGCAGGTCCGCTGGTGTGTAAGCCGTGCCATCGGGCTTGCGCGCATTCGCGTCTGCCTCGACCGTCCACAGGTAGATCTCGCCCAGCCCCGTGGAGACCGGCCCCATGCTCGGCGAGATGCCGTCGGGCAGCTGTTCCTTGGCGGCCTGCAGGCGCTCGCTCACGAGCTGGCGCGCAAAGTAGATGTCGGTGCCTTCCTTGAAGATGACGGTCACCTGCGACAGCCCGTAGCGCGACAGCGAGCGCGTCTGCTCGAGCTTCGGCAGCCCCGCCATTGCGGTCTCCAGCGCATAGGTGATGCGCTGCTCCGTCTCCAGCGGCGAGTAGCCGGGCGCAGGCGTGTTGATCTGCACCTGCACGTTGGTAATGTCCGGAACCGCGTCGATCGACAGGCGCGTGTAGCTATACGCACCGAAAGCGGCGGCGGCCAGCACGGCCAGCAGCACGAGCCAGCGTTGGGCAATGACGGTGCGCAACAGGCGTTCGAACATGGCGCCTCCGTCAGTGGCCGTGGTCGGCGGACTTGCCGGCCTCGGCTTTGAGCACGTAGCTGTTGGCGGCGGCATAGCGCGTGCCGGCGGCCAGCCCTTCGACGATTTCCGTCCACGTGCCGTCGGTGCGGCCGGTCTTGACGGGGCGCACCTCAAAGCCGCCCTCCACGGGCACGAACACGGAGGGCTTGTCATCGACGGTCTGCAAGGCTTCGGCACGCACGGCCACGGGCACACGCGCCCGGCCCGACTCCACCGACACGTTGACGAACATGCCGGGCCGCCACGCCAGCTTCGGGTTGTCGAGCGTCACGCGGGCGGGCGCGGTGCGCGTCTGCTCGCCCAGCAATGCGCCCACGTATGACACCTTGCCGTCGACCGCGGTGCCGGTGGCGGTGGCGCGCACCGTTGCCGCAGCGCCGGTCGTCACCGCCTCCAGGTCCTTGGCCGTGACGGAAAAATCGGCCCACACGGTCCGCAGGTCAGCCACGGTAAAGACGGCCGTTTCTGCCTGCACGGCCTCGCCCTGCGAAAGATGCCTCGCCACGACGACACCGTCGAACGGCGCCCGCAACTCGAAGCGGTTCAACGCCGAACCGCCGGGCGCGGCACCGATGGCCGCCAGCTTCTGGCGCGCGTTGTCGGCCGCGATGCGCGCTTCCTGCAATGCGGTGCGGGCCTGCTGGTAATCCTGCTCGGCAGCGATGCCCTGCTCCCACAGCCGTTTCTCGCGTGCATGCGCCTGCTGTGCGAGCGCGAGACGCTGCTGGGCAGCCTGCAGTTCGCTGCGCTGGTCCGACAGCGCGGGGCTCGACAGCACGGCCAGCAGGTGACCACGCTTGACGGCCTGGCCCAGTTCCACGGCGACCTTCTCGGCCACGCCGGCCACGCGCGGCACCACATGCGCGGTGCGGTCTTCGTTCAGGCGGATCTCACCCGGCAAGACGACTTCGGTGCGCAGCTCGGCGGGGCCGGCCGTCTCCACGCCGATGCTTGCATTGGCCATGGCGCCCGGCGTCATGGCCAGCAGTTCGGCGTGATGGCCCTCGGCGGTGTCCGTTGCGGCAGCGCCGGCTTCGGGCTCGGCCGTTGGCGATGGCCGGGCGCCCATGCCGAACCACAGGCCGGTCGCGGCCAGCGCACCGAGCACGACGATCAGCGCGATGGCGCGCCGTTGTTGCGGGGGAAGTGTCATGTCAGCAGGAAAGGAAGCGGGCGCTAGCGGCCCAGGATGCGATCGATGCCGCCAGCGGCCTGATGCGCGCGCGACAGTGCGGCGAGGTATTGGGCTCGCGCCTGGAACAGCGTGCGCTGCGCGTCCAGCACATCGAGAAAGTTGAACTTGCCGGCATCAAAGCCGATGCGGGCGGCATCGTACGCGCGCTGCGCGCCGGGCAGCACATTGGCGCGCAGCGATTTCACGGTCGCGCGAGCGGCCTCGAGCCGCGCGACATCCTGCGCGAGCGCGGCGCCCTGTTCGAGCTGCAATGCGCGGTAGTCTTCGAACGCCTTGTCAGCCCGGCGCTGCGCCTCGAGCAGGCTGCCCTGGTTGCGGTCAAACAGCGGCAGCGGCACGGCAATGCCGACGACGGCCATGTTGTTGTTCGCCGCGCTGTCGCGCTTGGCCCCCACGATGAGCGTGACGTCGGGCACGCGCTTGGCGCGCTCCACATTGGCGAGTGCCTGGCGGCGTTCGATCTCGAGCCGGGCGCGGACGGCACGCGGCGTGGCCTCCAGCGCCCCGGCCGCCGCGCGGGCTTCCGGCGGCACGATGGGCAGGGTCTCGACGCTGCCGTCGGCTTCCGGGGCGAAGGGCGTACCGCCCCAGAACGCGGCCAGCGCGCGCTGCGCAACCTGCAGTTCCGCCTGGGCATCGCGCAACTCGATGGCGGCGCTGGCCCGCACCACACCAGCCTTGGTCTGCTCCACGGGGGACACCTTGCCCGCCTGCACGCGCCGTGCGGCGGCCGATTCGGCCTCGGCGGCCAAGGTGTCCGACGCCTGCGCCAGCGACAGGCGCTCCTGCGCGATCAGCAGGTCGAAGAACGCGCGCGTGACGTCGGCACGCAGTTCGGCGCGCAGCACCGCGGCATCTTGCGCCGTCGCGTCACGCGCGGCTTCTGCGGCGCGCGTCCGGGCGCCGCGCTTGCCGCCAAGTTCGAGCGGAATGTTCAATTGCGCCGTCATCGTGGCGCGATCGCGGCGCACGTCCTCGGTCGTGAAGGCGGCCTCGGGATTGCGCCAGCGGCGCGCCTGGTCGAGCGCGCCTTCGCTGGCGGCGATCTCGTAACCGGCCGCCGCGATCGCCGGGTGCGTCTGCATGGCACGGTCGATGGCCTGCTGCAAGGTCACCCGGCCGGCTTGGCCCTGGGCCACGGCCGGTTCGCCGGATGCCGATGCGGCCGTCGGCGCGGTAAGGTCGAGCGCCATCGCCGCGGCCGGCATCAGAGCCGCGCAACCGGCGATGGCGGCTGCAACAGGCTGCAGCCAGGGCATCACGCGTGCGCACCGGCTGCGTACGGATCGCGTGCGCGGGGGCCGCTCAAGCCGCCGTCGGTGTACGGATCACGCGCCCCGACGCGGGCCTCGAGCACGGCTTGCGCAGCACCGTCGGTGTACGGGTCGCGCGCGCCCGTTCGGGCGCCGTCGGTATAGGCGTCTCGCGTGCCGGTCTTGGCCAGTGGGGCAGCCATCGGCTTGGCCTGCGGCTCGCAGCAGTCGCCGCGCAGGTCTTGGGCGGCAAGCGCGGTGCCGGTTGCCAGGGTTGCCGCCAGGGCGGCCAGCCAGAGCGCACGTGGGAATCGGATCGCCATGATCATCTCCTTCGAAAAATGCCGACACCAGCAGCAGGAAGGGGCGATGTCGGTGCGGCCAGTCTACGGAGGGGCGCGCCACGCGGGCATGACCCGAAGATGACAAAGTTGTCATCTTTGTCGCCTCCACGGGGGTTTTGGCCTATCGTGGCGGCATTGGCAGCACGGCGGGCCACCAGCGCCCGCGCCTTTCTCATCATGCGACTGCTCATCGTTGAAGACGAGCCCAAGGCGGGCGACTACCTCCGCAAGGGCCTGACCGAATCCGGCTTCGTGGCCGACCTTGCCCGCACCGGCCCCGACGGCCTCTTTCAGGCCATGGAGCATGACTACGACCTGATCGTGCTGGACGTCATGCTGCCCGGCATGGACGGCTGGCAGTTCATCCAGGAACTGCGCCGGCACAAGAGCACGCCGGTGCTGTTCCTGACCGCGCGCGACGAACTGCCCGACCGGCTCAAGGGGCTGGAACTCGGCGCCGACGATTACCTCGTCAAGCCGTTCGCCTTTGCCGAGCTCGTGGCGCGCATACGCACCATCCTGCGGCGCGGTCCGATGCGCGAGAGCGAGATCCTCGAAATTGCGGACCTGACCATCGACACCATCAGGCGCCGCGTCACGCGCGCGGGCCAACGCATCGACCTGACCGCCAAGGAATACGCACTGCTGCACCTGCTGGCGCGCCGCGCAGGCGAGGTGCTTTCGCGCTCGCTGATAGCGTCGCAGGTGTGGGACGTGAACTTTGACAGCAACACCAACGTGGTGGACGTGTCGATCCGCCGCCTGCGCGCCAAGGTCGACGACCCATTCGAGCACAAGCTGATCCACACATTGCGCGGCATGGGCTACGTGCTCGACGAGGCAGCCCGCTGATGCGCTGGCCCGCTTCGCTTGCCGGCCGCCTGGTCCTGGCGTTCGTGGTGGTGGCGTCGGTCACGCTCACCGCAGCGGGCACGTACCTGTATTACGCGCTGAATGCGCAATTGCGCGCCGCCGACGATGCGATGCTGCTCGGCAAGATCGCGCAGTTGCGGCATCTGACCAGCGAGGCCGCGAGCGTCGACGACCTGGCACGCAACGCCCACCGTTACACCGACGTGGTGTCCGGCCATGACGGCCTGATCCTGCGCATTGCCGCCCCGGACGGCCGCACGCTGGTGGAGGTGAACCCCGAAAGCGAGGCGGTCGCGATGCCGGCCATTGTGCCGGCCGGCGTGGCCCCTTCAGAGCCTGCGGTACAGACATGGACATCGATGGCAGGCATGGTGTCGCGTGCTGTGGCGGCCGAGGCGCCGCTGGGCGAGCGGGGTACGAAGGTGATCGTGCTGGTCGCGCAGGACGGCGACAGCCGTGCAGCGTTGCTGGCGAAGTACCAGCGTCACATCGTGTTTGCGGTCGTCGGCGGTGTGGCCGCCGTGGCGCTGCTGAGCCTGCTGCTGGTGCGCGGCACGCTGCGCGGGCTGGCGCGCATCGGCAGGCAGGCAGCGGCCGTGGTCCCGAGTCAGCTCGAGACGCGCCTGGCGTTGGAGGGTGCGCCGCGTGAACTGGCCGACCTGCTCGCCTCGCTCAATGCCATGCTCGCGCGGCTGCAGGACGGCTTCGCACGCCTGTCGCAGTTCTCCGCAGACCTGGCGCACGATTTCCGCACACCGCTGGCGAACCTGGTCGGGCAGACCGAAGTCACGCTGGCCCACCCGCGCGCGGCCGACGAGTACCGCAGCGTGCTCGAATCGAACCTGGAGGAGTACGCGCGCCTGTCGCACATGATCGAAGACATGCTGTTTCTCGCGCGCGCCGACCACACGCGCGTGGCGGTCGCCACCGCCATGCTCGAGGCACGCCACGAGGTTCAGGTACTGGTGGACTACTTCGAAGCCGTGGCCGCCGACCGCGACATCGTCATCGACGTCACCGGGGATGGCCTCGTCCGTGCCGACGCTACGCTGCTGCGCCGGGCGCTGAACAACCTGCTCGACAACGCGCTGCGCCACACCCCCACCGGCGAGCGCATCGACGTGGCCATCGAGACGCTGCCGCACGCCACCGCGATCCGCGTGCGCAACCCCGGGCCCGGCATTCCGGCGGCGATCCTGCCGCTGCTGTTCGAGCGGTTCTACCGCGGCGACCCTTCGCGTGCACAATCCGGCGCGCGGTCGAGCCAGTCGACGGGCTTGGGGCTGGCGATCGTGAAGACCATCATGGACCTGCACGGCGGCAGCGTGGAAGCCAGCAGCCCGCCGCACGGGCGGACCGAGTTCCGGCTCGTGTTTCCCAACTAGGCGCGCGGCTTCGTCATGTGCCGATGCGCAGCGCCGAGGGCGTGCGCGTGGCGTCCTGGCCGTCATCGCGCACGATCCGGCGGTACGCGGCGGCCACCAGCAGGCCGACGAAGCGCAGCAGGCGGCGCGGGGCGTTGACGTCTTCGGTCACGGAAAAGCGCGCGGGCGTACCGTCCACCGTCTCGCCGGAGAGCCAGAAGCGCACGCCCGCCGGCACGTCGATCGACTGCCCCGGCCTGAGCCAGATGTCCTGCCGCTGATGCTCCTGCGTGACCCACAACAACCCGGCCTGTGCGGCGATGGTCTGGGCCCGCGCCGATCGCCAGCTTACCGGCACGCCCTGCCGGTCAAGTTCGAAGATCCTGATTTCGCGCATGATGGAGACTCCTGTGCCGGGGGTTCGTGGTGGATTGTTATGGCACTGCAGATCGGCACGACTCCATCTTGCGCGGCAGGGTGGGGATTGGACATGAACAGTTGCGAACAGTTTGACAGGACTGTTCAGCATCTTTCTCGAACAGTTCCGTGCGACGACAGACAGAACTGCATTTGGATATGTCAATCCGTTCGTTCTGTGCGCGGCGGCGGCTGGCTAGCATGGGCCATTGCCCTATTTGCCGGAGCCGCCCATGCCGCACGACCCCAGCGAGAACCACGACAGCGCCATCGACACAACGTTCGGAACCCTGCGGGTGCGCCGGGTGGCCGGACATATCGGCGGCGAGGTGCTTGACGTCAAGCTGGGCGCGGACCTGCCCGAAGACACGTTCGCCAGCCTGTACGCCGCCCTGCTCAAGTACAAGGTGTTGTTCTTTCGCGACCAGCGGCATCTGGACGACGAGCAGCACCAGGCGTTCGGCAAGCGTTTTGGCCGCATCGTCGCGCACCCGACGGTGCCCGCGCCGACCGGCACGCAGCTGTTCGAACTCGATGCTTCAAAGGGCGGCGGCCGGGCCGATTCCTGGCACACCGACGTGACGTTTCTCGATGCGTTTCCGAAGGTGTCGATCCTGCGGGCCGTGACGATTCCGGCCTACGGCGGCGACACGGTGTGGGCCAACACCGCGCGCGCCTACGAACAGCTGCCCGACACGCTCAAGCAGCTCGCCGAGCAGCTCTGGGCCGTCCATACCAACGACTACGACTACGGTGCCGAACGCACGCAGATCAACGAGGCGCGCCTGCGGCATCACCGCGACGTATTCACCGCCGCCGTGTACGAGGCGTCGCATCCGGTTGTGCATGTCCATCCCGAGACGAGCGAACGCGCCCTGCTGCTGGGCCATTTCGTCAAACGCTTTGCCGGCGTGTCGGGCAGCGAGTCTGCGCGGCTGTTCGAGCTGCTGCAGCAGCGCGTGACGCGGCTGGAGAACACCGTGCGCTGGCAATGGCGGCAGGACGACGTCGCCATCTGGGACAACCGTGCCACGCAGCACTACGCCATCAACGATTACGGCAACCAGCCGCGCGTGGTGCGCCGCGTGACGGTGCACGGCGACACGGCCATCTCCGTGGACGGCACACGCAGCACGCAACTGCGCCGCCCCGAGGCTACCAACGATGCGCACATCGACGCACTGGTGGCCGCCGCGCACTGAGTTCAGCCGGCCGCCTGCTGCACCAGCCGGTGGTAGAAGCGGATCAGCTCCACCAGGTTGGCCTCGGTGATGCGTTCGTTGGTGCCATGAAAGCGCGGCAGGTCTTCGGGCCGCGCGCGCACCGGCGAAAAGCGATACACATGGTCGGCAATCCCGGTCATGTGGCGCGAATCCGTGGCACCGATCATCAGGCCCGGCGCCACCACCGTGCCCGGAAACAGCTCACGCACCGTCTTGTTGATCAACTGATACGACGCCGACTGCGTGGGCGACACGGGCGACGCCTCGCTTGAGCCGGGCAGCTTGCTCAGTTCGAACTTGCCCTGCGGCGCGGCGGTCTTGGCGGCGTCTTCCACGTGCGCGGTGACGGACGCAATGGTGTCGCCGGGCAGCAGGCGGAAATTGACCGTGGCCTCGGCGCGGCCCGGCAGGACGTTGTCTTTGTTGCCGGCCTGCACGATGGTCAGCGCTGTGGTGGTGCGCAGCATGGCGTTGGAGCTGCCGGACGCTTCCAGCTGCTTCTGCACCATCGGCCCGAACAGCCACAGGTTCGACAGCGCGACGCGGCTGAAACCGTGCATTTCGGGTGCCAGCGTGGCAAACATCTCCTGCGCAACGCCGCGGATGCCGGCGGGCAGCTGATCGTCGTCCAGCCGCTTGAGCGTGGCGCTCATCATGGCGATGGCGCTCTGGCCGGGCGGCGGCGGCATCGACGAATGCCCCGGCGTTGCCGCCACCTTCAGCTGCACCGAGAGAAAACCCTTTTCCGCCACCCCGATCAGCGCGGCCGGCTTGGTCAGGCCCGGCAGCACGCCCTCGGTAATCAGCAGCCCTTCGTCGATCACGAAATCGAGCCGCTCGCCACGCGACTTGAGCAGCGCGGCGATCTGCCGGGCGCCGCGGTCGCCGCCCACTTCCTCGTCGGCGCCAAAGGCCAGGTGGATGGTGCGGCGCGGCTGGAAACCGCCGGCGGCCAGCAGCTCGATGGCTTCCATCTGCGAGATCAGGTTGCCCTTGTCGTCCCACGCGCCGCGGCCCCAGACCATGCCGTCCTTCACCACGCCGGCAAAGGGCGGCTCCGTCCAGTCGCCCTCGGTGCCGGGGGCGATGGGCACGACGTCCTGGTGCGCCATCAGCATGATGGGCTTCAACGACGGGTCGGAGCCCTTCCACGTGTAAAGCAAGGCGAAATCGCCCACGAGTTCGCGCTGGAGCACTGCGTGGGCCCTGGGGTAACGCGCCTGCAGCATGGCGTGCAGCTGGCGGAACTGGTCGGCGTTCAACTGCGCGTCGGTGACGCTGGAGACCGTGCGGGCGCGCACGGCTTCGGCCAGGTGCGCCGCTGCCGCAGCACCGTCCACCGCCACCGGCGTCACGGGCGGCACATCGAGCTGGCGCGAGCCGTGCCGCCACGTATTGACGGCCACGCACAGCGCCAGCACGACCACCACCGCAACCACCGCCAACAGCAGCCGCCCGACCACTGCGCCGCGACGCTTCGTCCATGCATTCATTGGGAATCCGCTCCTCATGGTGAACTGCCCTGCGGGCCTCTTCGCACCGCCTCCGGATGACAAGTATCACTGCAACCCGGTGCAGTGGCCATCACGCCGAGGGGCGGGTTTCCCAGGGTTACAATGCAGCGAACACTTGTGAACAGTCTTGCCGATGTGTTCGGCAGCTTCCGGCAACCCTCCCCCGCCATGAAACTCCAGATCGACGCCACCACCGGCGTGCCCATCGCCGACCAGATCGTGGCCGGCGTGCAGGCGTGGATCCGCGACAACGACGTCCGGCCCGGCGCCAGGCTGCCGTCCATCCGGCACATGGCGGCAGAGTACGGCATCAGCCGCTTCCCGGTGATCGAAGCGTATGACCGGCTCGTGTCGCTGGGCCTGCTGGACTCGCGCCACGGCTCGGGCTTCTACGTGGCCGAAAGCGGGCTGACCGGGCGCGACGGACGCGGCTGGTCAGACCCGCGCCGCGCGGAGGCCGAGTCCAAGCACATCTTCGAGCAGTTCAGCTATCCCGACGGCATGCTCAAGCTCGGCGGTGGTTTCGTGCCGGCCGACTGGCGCGACGTCGATGGCCTCACGCAGGCCATCCGCCAGGTCTCGCGCACGGATACGCACGCCGTCATCGACTACTCCACGCCGCTTGGCAACACCACGCTACGCCACCAGGTCATGATGCGTGCGCGTCAGCTCGGCATCCACGCCGAGCCCGCCAATGTGCTCATCACCGCGGGCACGAGCCAGGCCATCGACCTCGTCATCCGCCACATGCTCAAGCCCGGGGACACCGTCTTCGTGGAAGACCCCGGCTACTACACCGTGTTCGGCCTGCTGCGGCTGCTGGGCGTGAAGCTGGTCGGCATTCCGCGCAAGGCCGACGGGCCGGACGTCGAGGTGGCCGAAGCCATGCTGCGCGAGCATCGCCCCAAGCTGTTCTTCATCAACAGCGTGCTGCAGAACCCCACCGGTTCCACGGTGTCGCCGCCGGTGGCATTCCGGCTGCTGGAACTCGCGCGGCGCCACGGCTTCGTGTTCCTGGAAGACGACATCTTTGCCGACCTGCAGGCCGAGCCGACCGCCCGCCTCGCCACGCTGGACCAGATGGAGCACGTGATCTACGTGGGCGGTTTTTCCAAGACCGTGTCGGCGTCATTGCCGGTCGGCTACCTGATCGCCAAGCGCGAGCTGGTGCACGACCTGACCAACGTGAAGATGCTCACCAGCGTAGGCGGTTCGCGCTTTGCCGAAGCCGTGGTCGCCACGCTGCTGGAGCGAGGCGCGTATCGCAAGTACGTCGAACGGCTGCGCCAGCGCGCGGGGGATTCGGTCATCGCCTCGCTCGATGCGCTGGCCGACGCGGGCTGGGAGGTGTTTCACCATCCGTCGGGCGGCAACTTCCTGTGGGCGCGCGTGCCGCATGTCGACGATTCGCGCGACCTTGCCGCCATGGCGGAAAAGCACGGTGTGACGCTCGCCCCCGGCCACTACTTCCGGCCCAACATGGAGGTGTCGCCGTGGGTGCGCATCAACAGCGCGTATGCCACCGAACCGCGCGCGCTTGCCTTCCTGCGGGAGGCCGGCAAACGGGCGACGCGCAAGCGCCCCTGAATACGCGCGGGCATGACCGTTGCGGCACGGTAGCCGTCCGCCGTCCACTCAGGAGCCCCGTCATGCACTCCGACAAATTCCGCTCTGCCCGCCCGCCGCTGCCCGCAGACAGCACCTACGTCGCCGGCCCGGTACCGACGGACCCGGTGCAGCAGGCTTCACAGCGCATCCGCTCGGTCGATACGGCCGGCACCGAGGCGTCCGACAATACCGTGGATACCGACGGCAAGAGCCTGGAAGCCGCCAAGGACCCATCGCAGTGGCAAGACAACGTCATCTATTCGAACGCGTCGCTCACCAATGCCCACCCGGACGACCCCGACTCGCCCATTGCCGGCATCGACAGCCGGCCCAGTCAGGGGCAGCCGACCGTGGCTGCGGCGGCCGGACACAAGGTCGTGCACAAGGGCGTCGTCGACGAGACGGTGCGCAATGGCACGCGCGCCGCGCGGCGTTTCTCGCTGGAAGACGATGAGGGGGAGCCCCGATCGGAATGACAGCGCCGGCGTGAAGGCGACGATCTGCGGCGGCCACGCAGGGGCGCCTGGCCGTGTGAAAACAAAAAAGGCAGCCGGACCAGGGCTGCCGAAGGAGACACCACCGCGCTCAGTGCGCGACAGCGTTGAAATTGGGCGGCCGCCGATCGACGAACGCCCGGAACGCCTCATGCGCCTCGGGCGATTTCAGGCGCCGCGCAAAGCAGGCGCTCTCCGCGTCCATCTGCTGCTTGAGCAGCTCGGCGTTGCGCATCAGGCGCTTGGTTTCGGTGAGTGCGCCCAGCGGCTGGCGCGCCAGTCGCTCGGCAATCGCCCTCGCCTCGGTGCCGAGCTGGTATAGCGGCACCACGCGGTTGGCCAGGCCCCACGCAAGCGCCGACTGCGCGCTCACCGCATCGCCCAGGGCGAACATCTCGAATGCGCGCACATGACCAAGGCGCGCCGGCATCAGCAGGCTCGATGCAGCCTCCGGCACCAGCGCCAGGTTGACGAACGGCGTGGAGAGCTGCGCGTCGTCGGCCAGCAGCACGAAGTCGCAATGCAGCAGCATCGTTGTGCCGATGCCCACCGCACGCCCCTGCACCGCCGCCACCAGCGGGCGCGTGGCGCGCGCAAGCGCATGCAGAAAGCGGATGACGTTGCGCTCACCGCTGCCGCTGCCGGCGGACACGGCAATCGAAGCAAACTCGCCGATGTCGTTGCCGGCCGAGAACATGTCGCCCTCGGCGCGCAGCAGCACCACGCGGACGGCGCTGTTGTGCTCGGCCGCCTCCAGCGCGTCGGCCAGCGCCCCGTACATCGCATCGGTGATGGCGTTCTTCTTGTCGGCGCGGGCCAGGGTGAGGGTCAAGATGCCATCGGCGTGCTGCCGCTGGATGTGTTCGGTCATTGCTCGTCTCCGGTGGGGAACTTGGTTTGCAGGCTGGCGAGCCAGCGGGCGACAACGTCGATCTCGGCGTCGGTAAAACCTTCGGTCAGGCGCGCGTTCAGTTCGGTCAGGCCCTTGCGCGTTTCGACGAGTGCGGCGCGGCCGGCCGGCGTGAGCCAGAGCTGCCACGCGCGGCCGTCCCTGGCGTCGGGGCGGCGCTCGATGAGGCCGGCGTCGGCGGTGCGGTCCACGAGGCCGCTCATGGCGGAAGGGCCGAGGTCCAGCGCGGCACCGGCTTCGCGCATCAGCGCTCCGTCGTTCTTCTCCAGGAAGAACAGCAGGCCGGACTGGGCAGCGGTCACGCCCTCGCCGGTGCGCGTCTGGATCCAGCGCTGCAGGCGGCGCTGCCCGACGTTGATGAGATAGACGAGGCGGCGATCGGGTGCGGTCATGCGGCTTGCACCTCAGCGCGATGTGCTGCGGCGCGCTCGCTCAGCCAGTCCGCCAGGCCGGGCCAGAGCGTGGCGGAAAACTGCGGGCGGAAGAAGCCCATGTGCCCGACCGGCCCGCCGGCCTGCGCAGGCGCGATCTGCCGGCGCTCGACCCGGGTGTTCGTGAAGTGCATCGTGAGCGCATGGATGGCGGCGGGCGTGGCCCAGGGGTCGTCGTCAAAGCCGTAGACGAGCACTGGATGCGTGACGCGGTTGAAGCGCCCGATGGCGCCGAGCGTCGGGTCGTCGAAGAAATAGCGCGGCATGCTGGCCCAGGCGCCCCACTCGATCGCCACGCCACCCGGGAGGTCTTCGCCCAGGCCCAGGCGCTTGCCGGGCACATAGCCGATCAGCCGGGCAAACAGCGGGCCCACGCCGCGCAGGATGAGCTCGACACGCCAGCGCTCCGCCCGGCTGCGGATGAAGCGCGAGTTGCCCGTATGCGAGGCCACCTGCACAACGCCGGCGACGTCCCAATCCGCACAGCACAGGCCGATGGCGTGGCCGCCGACCGAATGCCCGATCGCCAGTTGCGGCAGCTGCGGATACCGCGCCCGCGCCCAGCGCATCACGCCGTCTGCGTCGAGCAACGCCCAGTCGCGCATGCGGGCGGCAAAGCGACGCAGGCTGCTGGGCCGCGACGCGCCGATGCCTCGGTAGTCGTACGTGATGGCGTGAAAGCCGCGCGATGCCAGGAACGTGGCGAACGCCTGGTAGATGCGCTGCGGCACACCGGTGGCCGGGTGCATGACCACCACGCCCTGCGGTGTTCCGGCCGCCTGCCAGAGCATGGCGCCGAGCGGGTAGCCGTCTCCGGCGGGAATGGTGTGCGGCGTGCCGTCCATCGGATCGATTATTTCGTATGCGAAGTTTTTACTTTGTATGCGAAGTAAATGCCGCCGTCAACCTTCAAACAATGAAGTCCTTGCTTAACTATCCGGGGCCACTATAGTTAACAACATGCTTAACCATGACACTTCTCTCGATCTCGCCTTCCAGGCGCTGGCCGATGGCAACCGGCGCGCGATGCTGGTGCAGCTCGTGCGCGGGCCGGCTTCCGTGAGCGAGCTGGCCGAGCCGCTCGACATCTCGCTGCCGGCCGTGATGCAACACCTGGCGGTGCTGGAAAACTCCGGTCTCGTGCGATCGGAAAAGGTGGGCCGCGTGCGCACGTGCCGTATCGAACCCGGGGCGCTGAGCCTCGCTGAGCAGTGGATCAACCAACGACGCCTGGAGTGGGAGCAGCACTTCGACCGCCTGGGCGCTTACCTCGAAACACTCAAGACCCAAGGAGACACGCATGACGACGACCGTTGACCAGCCCGCAGGCACTGCGCTGCCCCCACTCGTGATGTCGCGCACCTTCCCCGTCTCGCGCGACTGGGTCTTCCAGGCCTGGAGCACCGCTGAACACATCAAGCGCTGGTTCTGCCCGATGCATTTCACGGTGCCCGATGCGACGGTCGAGTTTCGCGTGGGCGGCAAGTTTGACGTGTGCATGCGCTCGCCCGAAGGGCAAGACCACTGGTCGCGCGGGCACTTCCTGGAGATCGCGCCCAACGCGCGCCTGGTCATCGACATGAACGTGGTGGACGCCGACAACCGCCCGCTGATGAACGCCCACACCGTCGTCACGTTTGCCGAAGACTGCGGCGGCACGCGCATGGAGGTCACGCAGACCCACACGCCGCTGGCTCCGATTGCCGAGATGATGATCAAGGGTGCGTCCGAAGGCTGGAAGCAGACGCTGGACAAGCTGGAGCGCGAAGCCGCGCGCGTGCCGTTGGCCGATGGCGTCCAGCGCTCGGTCGTGCATGCGACGTTCACCGTGGAGCGCACGTATGACGCACCGCGCTCGCGCGTCTTCAAGGCGCTCACCGACCCGTCGGCCAAGGCCAAATGGTTTGCCGGCGGCAACGGCTACACGCAGCTCGTGCGCGAAATGGACGCCCGCCCCGGCGGCCGCGAAGTGCTCAAGGGCCGGTGGGACAGCGGTGTGGTGTCCAGCTTCGAGGCCACGTACCACGACGTCATTCCGGACGAGCGCGTCGTCTACTCGTACGTGATGCACCTGGACGATCGCAAGATCTCCGCCTCACTCGCCACGCTCGAGCTGAAGCCCGCCAACGATGGCGCTGGCACACGCCTCGTCATGACCGAGCAAGGCGCCTTCCTCGACGGCTACGACGATGCCGGATCGCGCGAGCGCGGCACGCAGTTCCTGCTCGACATGCTGGGCAATTCGCTCAAGGACTGAGCCTCTGCAATACGTCGCCCGCGATCACCGCCAACGTGAAGGCCGCGCCCACGATCAGCACCGCCGCCCATAGCACGCCGCCCAGGTGCGCCAGAAGCGCCTGGCGCGGCGTCATTTTGCATACTGCGCGAGGCCATGGCCGAACGACCAGTTCTCGGGCAGCACCTCCACGAGGTTGATGAAGACGTCTTCGGGCCGTATGCCAGGCTTGTCGCCCAGCAGCTCGACGATGCGGCGATAGAGCGCCTGCTTCTGCTCAAGATTGCGCGTGTTGTTGGCGGTGATCTGGAGGATCACAACGTCGTCGCTGCGCGCGATGCCGAAGTACGTTGGGCTGACGCTGAAGGTGCTGGCGTCGTGCTCGGTGAGCGTCATGAAGCGGTCGTCCTCCGGCACGTTGAACGTCTCCCGCATCGCGCGATAGACGCCGTCGAAAATGGCCTGGTGATACGCGGCAGGCTTGCCCCGCCGCAACGACACTTGAACGAGAGGCATGGTGGGCTCCGGGGTGAGGATGCGCACAGCATGCTCCGAATTGTTCATTTCAAAAAGCCATCCTAAGATATTTCAGTCATTGCAGTTCTTAATGATTGAACGATGAAGATGCTCGATCTGGAGGCCGTGCAGGCCTTCGTGCTGACGGCCGACCTGAAGAGCTTCACCCGCGCCGCGGAGGCCATGGACTCCACACAATCGGCCGTGAGCTTGAAGATCAAGCGGCTGGAGGATGCGCTCGGCCGTCGCCTGCTGGAGCGCACGCCACGCGTGGTGCGGCTCTCGCAGGATGGGGCTGCCTTCCTGGGCGCGGCGCGCGAGCTCGTCGCAGCGCACGAAGGCGCGCTTGGGGCGTTTGGAGTGGAACGGCGGCGGCTGTCGGTCGGTATCAGCCACCACATCGTTGGCGCGGAGCTGCCGCGCCTGCTGCGCCAGATGGGGTTGGCCGAACCGTCGCTGACGCTGGAGATCCGCATTGCCAGCTCCTGGGAGATCCTCGAGACCTTCGACAACGGCGGCCTGGACGCCGCGATCGTGCTGCGCCACGACAATCGGCGCACCGACGGCGATGTGCTCATGGAAGAGCCGTTCGGCTGGATGGCCGCGCCAGACTTCACGCGGCATGCCGGCGAGCCGATCCGGCTCGCCATGCAGTCGGAATCCTGCCGCGTGCGCCAGATGGCGGTGGCCGCGCTCGATCAGGCAGGCATTGCGTGGCAGGAGGTGTTCATCGGCGGCGGGGTCGCCACCGTGGGGGCCGCCGCTGCGGCGGGCCTGGCCGTCGCGGCGCTGAGCCGCCGGGTGGCGCCGCCCGGCACCGTCGACATGACGGGGCCGCTGGGCTTGCCGCCGCTGCCTGCGCGCAGCGTGGTGCTGCATTCGCGGCTGGCCGACACGGTCGCGACCAAGGCGCTGCGCACGTTTGCCTCCGCGCTGCGCGCCACGGCGGCGCGCTGAGCGTTACTGCTTCTGCACCGCCACGCTGCCGATCGAATAGCCCGCGCCAAACGAGCAGATCATGCCCAGGTCGCCCGTCTTCAAGTCGGCGCGATGACGGTGGAACGCAATGATCGAGCCGGCCGATGCCGTGTTGGCGAATTCATCCAGAATGACCGGCGCCTCGTCGGCCGAGGCATCGTGCCCAAGCAGGCGCTTGCCGATCAGCTGGTTCATCGCCAAGTTGGCCTGATGCAGCCAGAAGCGCCGCACATCCGCGGGCGCATGGCCGAGCGCCTGCAGATGCGCGGCGATGTGCTCGGCCGCCATCGGGCAGACTTCCTTGAAGACCTTGCGGCCCTCCTGGCGGAAGAGCTGGTCGCGGTCGTCGGGGTTGCGGTCTTCGCTGCGTGAGAGGTAGCCGGCGTTGTTGCGGATGTTGTTGGAAAAGCGCGTCGCGCACTGGGTGCCGAGCACACGCCAGGCGTCGGTGGAGCGCGTCTCCTGGGCGCGTTCCACCAGCACGGCCGTGCAGACATCGCCAAAGATGAAATGGCAATCGCGGTCTTTCCAGTCGAGGTGGCCGGAGGTGATCTCGGGGCTCACGACCAGCGCCGCGCGGGCCGTGCCGCTGCGCACCGCGTTGATCGCCTGCTCCAGCCCGAACGTGGCCGACGAACACGCGACGTTCATGTCGAACGCATAGCCGCCCGCGCCAATGCCGTTCTGGATTTCCACGCCCAATGCCGGATACGGCCGCTGGAAGTTCGACGTTGCGCAGATCAGCATGTCGACGTCGGCAGCGTCGCGCCCGGCAGCGGCCAGCGCCTCGCGGGCGGCGGCCACGCCAATTTCTGCCTGCAGCGACAGCACGTCGTCCGGGCGTGGAGCGAGCTTCGGGCGCATGCGCGCCGGGTCCAGCACGCCGGTCTTTTCCACCACGTAGCGCTGGCGGATGCCCGAGGCCTTCTCGATGAATTCGGCGGACGAAGGTTGCAGCGGCGCCAGCTCTCCTGCTGCAATCGCCGCGGCATGCGCGTCGTTGTAGCGCTGCGCGTATGCATTGAACGAGGCGACCAGCTCCTCGTTGGTGATGACCTCCGGCGCAACCCAGAGCCCCGTCCCGCTGATGACAACGTCGTGCATACCCGCTTTTTGTGAAATTTTGGTGGCGGCGACGATAGCACATCGGACCTGCGCGGCGGCCGGTCGCGTCTGGTCGTTTACATCTAACGCCGGGCGCTGCCCTGCCCGTCTCAGTTCAGGCCGTCGGACTATTCATTTTATGCATTACCGGTCATTCAAAGAATAAATTTCAAAAATAGTGCGGGGGCCGCTAATCTGGATCCCCTTCGGTTTTGGCAGACGGCGATGGCGGAGCTCTATCTCGTACGGCATGGACAGGCGTCCTTCGGCGCGGCCGATTATGACCAGCTTTCCGAGCTCGGCCACCAGCAGAGCGTCTGGCTCGGCGAGTACTTCGCGCGGCACGACATCGTATTCGACCGCATCGTCTGCGGGACGCTGCGCCGTCACGAGCAGACCGTCGACGGCATCCTGCGCGGCATGGGCGCGGCCGGCACGGCGTACGAGCAGCATGCCGGCCTGAACGAATACGACTTCCAAGGGCTGTTTGCCGCACTGGGCGAGGACTTTCCCGAGCTGACGAAGCTCGCTTCGGGGTCGATGCGCGACCATTACCGCGCGCTCAAGCAGGTGCTGCATCTGTGGTCGGACGACAAGATCCGCGGGCCGCTGCCCGAGACATGGGCCGCATTCCAGCAGCGCGTGGCCGACGCGCGGGCCGCCATCCAGCGCGGCAGCGGGCAGCGCGTGCTTGCCGTCAGCTCGGGCGGCCCGATTGCCGTGATGGCACAGCAGGTCCTGCAAGCGCCGCCTACGAGCGCCATCGCGCTCAACCTGCAGATCCGCAACAGCAGCGTCTCTCAGTACTTCTTCAATGCGGAATCGTTCCAGCTTGCCACGTTCAACGGCATTCCGCACCTGGACGACCCGCAGCGGCGCGCTTTCCACACTTACGGCTGAACACCTGAACGGCGGCCGACCCGACCACCATTGGAGGAGCACAACATGAGCACCAGCCTGTTCGATCTGACCGGAAAAATCGCGCTCGTCACCGGCGCGAGCCGCGGCATTGGCGAAGAAATCGCCAAGCTGCTCGCCCAGCAAGGCGCCTACGTGATCGTCTCGAGCCGCAAGCTGGCCGACTGCGAGGCCGTGGCCGAGGGCATCCGCGCATCGGGCGGCAAGGCCGAAGCGCTGGCCTGCCACGTCGGGCGCATGGAAGACATCGAGGCGGCCTTCGCGCAGATTCGCAACACGCACGGCCGGCTCGACATCCTGGTCAACAACGCGGCGGCCAACCCCTACTTTGGCCACATTCTCGACACCGACCTCGCGGCCTACGAAAAAACCGTGGAGGTCAACGTGCGCGGCTATTTCTTCATGTCGGTCGAGGCCGGCAAGATGATGCGCGCGCAGGGCGGCGGTGCGATCGTCAACACGGCGTCGGTCAACGCGCTGCGGCCGGGTGACAAGCAAGGCATCTACTCCATCACCAAGGCGGCGGTCGTCAACATGACACGCGCCTTCGCCAAGGAATGCGGGCCGCTGGGCATCCGCGTCAACGCGCTGCTGCCGGGCCTGACCAAGACCAAGTTTGCCGGTGCTCTGTTCGAAGACAAGGCCACGTACGAACGCTGGATCAACGAGATCCCGCTGCGCCGCCATGCCGAGCCCCGCGAGATGGCCGGCACGGTGCTGTATCTCGTCTCCGACGCGGCGAGCTACACCAACGGCGAATGCATCGTCGTCGATGGCGGCATGACGGTCTAAGATGCACGGATTGCACGTGCACCAGGACGCCGCACCATGAATACCGCCATCCAGCGCGCCGACTTCGGCCGCGTGTCCGTCTTCTTTGGCGAGAAGCGCGGGAAGTATCCCGACGGCAACCAGGTCGTCATCCGGGGTGCGGACACACTGGCGGCCTTCGACACGCCGATCGTCTCCAACCACATCGGCCCGGAGTTCGACGCGACGGAACTGGTGGTGATGGGCCACGCGCATGAAGACCACATGGCGGGCCTGCATCGCCTTCCGCACGCCAGCGTGCATGTGAACGAAGCCGACCTGGCTGCAGTGCGCAGCTGGGCGGGCATGGTCGCCCACTACGGCATCGACGAGGCACAGGCCCCGGCGATGCTGGCGAACATCCAGCGGGATTTCTTCTACGCGCCGCGCCCCGATGCACAAGGCTACACAGATGGCGCCACGTGGGGCCTGGGCCGCGCGCAGATCCGCGCGTACCACATGCCGGGGCACACTGCCGGCCATACCGTCCTGGTGGTCGAGCCGGAAGGCGTGGCCTTTATCGGCGACATCGACCTGACCGGCTTCGGCCCTTATTACGGCGATGCCTGCTCCAGCCTGCGCGATTTCCGCCGCAGCCTGGAGCGGCTGCCCGACATTCGGGCCAAGGTGTGGGTGACGTCGCACCACCGCGGCATCTACACCGACCGCGACCATTTCCTGCGCGACCTCGCCGCCTACACCGCCAAGCTCGATGAACGTGAACAGCGCTTGCTGGCGATGCTGCATTCGTCTCCGAAAACATTGGGGCAACTGGTCGAGCAGCGCCTGCTGTATCCGCCGGGCCACGAGGCCCTGTGGGTGGTGAGCGCCGAGACGCGCACGATCTCGCAGCACTTGGCCGAGCTCGGGCGCGATGGCCGCGTGCGGATGGATGACGAGGGGCGCTATCACGCCAATTGAGGGCCCCGATTGCAGGGGCGCGGCACGCGTGCAACGCATCCTTGCAATCCGCGGGTAACTGTATATATTTACAGTAACTGTAAATTTGTACAGCCCATCATGGACGACCTGATCCGCATCGAAAACGAGTATGACCGCCAGACCGTGGCATGGCTGCGTGAGCGCCTGGGCGATCAAGCCTTGTGCGAAGTCGTGATGCGCATGGGCGGGCGCGGGCGGCCGTATGCGTCGGAGGTGTGCCGCACGCTGAGCCTGACGCCGCCGCCGCGCAAACGCGCAACGCGTGCGCGGCCGCTCAACCGGGCCGTGGGCGAGTCGTATCTCGCGACCATCCGCGCCATCCTGGGCGGGTCAAACCGCCACGCGGCAGTCTAGGCGGCCAGCGTCGCCGCTGTTTCCTCGCGCAGCCACGCCAGCCAGGCGCCGGCAGCGCTGTCGGGAGCAATCGGTGCGTCTGCCAGCAGGCAATATGCGGAACCGTCCCGCCGGAACCCCTGGGGCGCCACGAGGCGGCCGTCCTTGAGGTCGTCGCCGGCCATCAGCTTGGACGCGATCGCAACGCCCTGCCCAGCCAGGGCCGCCTGCAGACTCAGGTAGAAGTGTTCATAGCGCGCCTCGGGCAAGCGGCCGCGTGGGCGCGCGAGCCCGCTGACGCGCCACCAGGTCTGCCAGGCGTCGGGGCGCGTAGCGGTATGCAGCAGACGCCGTCGCGCCACGGTGTCGGTTGACGGCGCGTGCACGGGGCCGATCCATTCGTCGCAGATCGGTGCTGCGTGCACATGCGCGGGCCACGCGAAATCGTTGCGGCGCACCGCCACGTCGACGCCGGTGCGCTTGAAATCAATGGGACCGCCGGCGGCAAACAGATGCACCTGCACGTGCGGGTGCCGTGCCTGGAAGCGCGACAGACGGGGGATCAGCCAGCGCATCGCCAGCGTCGGCTCGCAGGAAACCACCAGCGTGGAAGACGCCGCGCGGCGCGCGATCCGGTCGATGCTATCCGTGAGAATCGAGAACGCATCGGCAGCCGCCGCGCGCAACTGCTCGCCGGCCGGCGTAAGGAAGACGGCACGGTTGCGCCGCGCGAACAGCGCCACGCCCAGCGAGTCTTCCAGAAGCCGTATCTGGCGGCTGACAGCTCCATGCGTGACATGCAGTTCCTGCGCGGCACGTACAAAGCTGCCATGCCGCGCGGCGGCTTCGAACACACGCAAGGTATTGAGCGGCGGAAGTGCCATCTGTGAGTTTTCATCACTGAAATACGGCATCATAAATCGATTTTCAGCGATCACCGGCGCGGCCAGAATCTGCGCATCCCGACTCTGCGCAGGCTGCCCAACATGGCCGAACTCGTTGCCGTTGCCGTCATCACACTTCTGGCCGTCATCAGCCCGGGCGCCGACTTCGCCATGGTCACGCGCAACAGCCTGCTGTACGGCCGCCGTGCCGGCGTGCTGTGCGCGCTTGGCATTGCGCTCGGCGTGCAGGTGCACGTGTTCTATACGATGTTCGGTGTGGGGCTGCTGATTGCCCATGCGCCGGCACTGCTCCATGGCATCAAGCTGGTGGGCGCCGCCTATCTGGTGTGGATCGGCTGGAAGACGCTGTCTGCCACGGCACCCTTGCCCGGCGAAAATTCAGCCGGGCCTGCGGCGCCTCGTGCGCTATCCACTGTGGCGGCCCTGCGCCTGGGCTTTTTCACCAACGCGCTGAACCCCAAAACGACGCTCTTCGTCGTCAGCACATACACGCAGTTGGTTCACCCAGGCACGCCGCTGGCCGCGCAGTTCGGCTATGGGCTGTTCATGTCGACGGCGCATGCGGCGTGGTTTGCGCTGGTCGCTACGGTGTTTGCCTCTGGCGCGTTGCGGCGCTCCCTCGTGGCACGGCAGCGGACCGTGGATCGCATCATCGGCATGATCCTCATCGGGCTCGGGTTGGCGCTTGGCCTCGCGCGGCTCGCCTGACGCCGCACCCAGCGTGGGCGCATTGCGACGCCCACTCCACCCGCTGCGCACGCCGCGATTGAGCCTGGCAGCCCGTTGCTCTACCTTGGAAAGACCAGCGATCGCTCGCCGCGCTCCGGCGCGCGGTCGCTTTCTGGTTGGCTTCCGCGGGGCGATTCATGCTGCATACGCTTTCCAGGCTGTGGTGGGTGCTCGCGCTGCGCGGCATGTGTGCGCTGCTGATCGGCGTTGGCGCGTTTGTCGTGCCGGCGGCCACGCTCGCGGCGCTGGTGCTGGCGTTTGGTGCGTATGCGCTGGTCGAAGGGTGTCTGCTGCTGGCCACGTCGTTTGGCAGCCACACACCATCGCATGACCGCTGGCCGCTGGTGCTGCAGGGGCTCCTTGGCGTGGCGGTCGGTGTGCTGACGCTGATCCACCCTGCCGTGACGGCGCTGGGCCTGTTGCTGTACATCGCCGCATGGCTGCTTGCGCACGGTGTACTGCAGATCGTCGTGGCAGTGCGCCTGCGTGAAGAACTCGCCGGCGAGTGGTGGCTGATCCTGGGCGGCATCGCGAGCGTGCTGCTGGCCGGCTGGCTGCTGTGGGGGCCCGAGGCCGGCGTGCTGGCCGTGTTGTGGTGGATCGGCGCATGGGCCATCGTGTGGGGCATCGCGCTGATCCTGGCCGCGCTGCGGGTGCGCAACTGGGGACGCAGCGGATCCGCACGGGCGTTTGCATGACGCCGCGCCCGTCATGTCTGCGCCCTTCCGAGACCGCCTTGACGCCGGCCGGCAATTGGCCGATGCACTGGCCTCGCTCAAGCTGGGCGAGCCGCGCGTCGTGCTGGCGCTGCCCCGTGGCGGCGTGCCCGTCGGCCACGCGATCGCGCGGGCCGTGCAAGCGGTGCTCGGCGTGCTGCTCGTGCGCAAACTCGGGGCGCCGTTGCAGCCGGAACTGGCGCTCGGGGCGCTGGCAGACTGCGGCGCCGGGATGCCGCCCCACGTGGAATGGAATACCGCCCTGCTCCGCACCCTCGCGCCGACGCAAGCGTACCTGGACGCCGTGACGACGCAGGAGCTGGCCGAGATGGAGCGCCGGCGCGCACGCTACGGCGTCACGCCGACGCCCTTGGCGGGCGCGACGGTCATCGTCACGGACGATGGCGTTGCCACCGGCGCGACGGTGCGCGCGGCGCTTGGCGCCGTACGGGTCGCACGCCCCGCACGGCTGGCGCTGGCCGTGCCGGTCGCGCCCGACACCACATGGCAAGCGCTGCGCGCCGAAGTCGATGACGGCGTTTGCCTGATCGCGGCGCCCGACCCGAGCTTTCAGGCCGTCGGCCAGTACTACCGCAATTTCGACCAGACCGAAGACAGTGAAGTGATCGCGCTGCTGGCCGATGCGCGGCAGCGCAACCACTGAGGTTCAGTGCGGATTCAGGCGGCCTGCAGGCGCTTGCGCTCGATGTCCGGCAGGAACACCGTCAGCAGGCCGATCAGCGGCAGGAACGAGCACAGGTGATAGACGTAGTAGATGTCAGTCGCATCGGCCAGCTTGCCGAGCACGGCCGCGCCAATGCCGCCCAGCCCGAACGCAAACCCGAAGAACAGGCCGGACACCATCCCCACCTTGCCCGGGATCAGCTCCTGCGCATACACGAGGATGGCCGAGAACGCCGAGGCCAGCACCAGCCCGATGATCACCGTCAGCACGGCCGTCCAGAACAGGTTGGCGTACGGCAGCAGCAGCGTGAACGGCGCCACACCCAGGATCGACACCCAGATCACCAGCTTGCGGCCGACGCGGTCGCCGATGGGGCCGCCCACGATCGTGCCCACCGCCACCGAGAACAGGAAGAGGAACAGGAACAGCTGCGACGTCTGCGCCGACAGCTGGAACTTGGTGATCAGGTAGAACGTGTAATAGCTGTTCAGGCTGGCGAGGTAGAAGTACTTGGAGAACAGCAGCACCACCAGCAGCGTCATCGCAAACGCCACCTGCCCGCCCGACAGCTTCACGGCCGCATGCGCGCGCGCACCCGCCTTGCGGCCATGGCCAGCCGCACGCTCGCGCTTGTACCAGCCGCCCACGTGGTACAGCACAAAGATGGCGACGAGCGCCGCAATCGAGAACCACGCCAGGCTGTGCTGCCCATACGGCATGATGATGAGCGCGGCCAGCAGCGGCCCCATCGCGCTGCCCACGTTGCCGCCCACCTGGAACAGCGACTGCGCCAGCCCGTGCCGCCCGCCCGACGCCATGCGCGCCACGCGCGACGACTCCGGGTGGAAGATCGACGAACCCGTGCCCACCAGCGCCGCCGCCAGCAGCAGCATCCCGAAGTTGGGCGCCATCGACATCAGCAGCAGCCCCACCAGCGTGAAGCCCATGCCCACCGCCAGCGAATACGGCTTCGGGTGCTTGTCGGTATACAGCCCGACCATCGGCTGCAGCAGCGATGCCGTGATCTGGTACACGAGCGTGATCAGACCGATATGGGCGAAGTCGAGCTGGAAGTTGCTCTTGAGCAGCGGATAGATCGCCAGGATCAACGACTGCATCATGTCGTTGAGGAAGTGCGCGAAGCTGATGGCGCCGATCACGCCAAAGCCGGTCTTGTCAGCCTGCGCGGAGGCGGCTGTGCCGTTTGCGGTGGTTTGCATGATGGATGTGCGGTGAAGAGTGGAAGCGAGACGGCAACGAGGCGTTGCGACCTCGAATCTTGCGCCTAAACGGTGCAGGCGCGTTACCGCACATTCGACAATGATTAGCGCGAACCGGACAATTTATTGTCGGAGCAGAAGCGTCAGGCCTGCGCACGCCGTCTGCTCCGCCAGCACACCGATCGCCCGTAAACCCGCGCCACGCTTGCCTCGGCAGACAGCCAGCCTGTTAGCCGTTTTCGCACACGGGGCTACTCCGTTCGGAGCATGGCCCGTCAGGAGACGCTTTCTATACTCGCCAGCATGGAGCGCTGCACGACGCGTCATGCGCCAGTGCCGACGCCAAGACGGAACCGCTGCGCACGCACATGCCCGCACGGGACTCCGCAAACCGAGCCCGTGACCGGCACGCCACGATGCCGTACATCGGCCACCATGGGAGGGGAGCCATGATGATCCTGCTAACGGGAACGCTTTGCCGCGCGATGGGAGACCTCTTCTATCAGGCCTTGCTCGACGACCGCGTCGTCTGCTGCTTCGTGACCTCTGAAGCGGTGGATGTCACGGGCAGCGGCATGCGCCCTGCCCCCGCGGCATCCTTCCCGTGTACCGACCCTCGGCTCGCTGACGTCTCTCGGTCAGCGGGTTATTGCGCGCCCCTCGTCCCGTAGGGCGCGCCCTTTTCTGCCGATGCCGTCAGCGCGGGGGCGCTGGCGCATCACCCTCTATCGTGCGGATCAGCCGATCAGCCCGGCCTCGGTCAGCTCGCGCTTCAGGTAGGCGTACAAGACAGGCGCGGCAATCACGCCGCCCACGCCAAACACCGCCTCCATCAGGATCAGCGCCAGGATCAGCTCCCAGGCCCGCGCATCGATGCGGCTGCCGATGATGCGTGCGTTCACGAAGTACTCGAGCTTGTGCACCACCACCAGGAAGATCAGCGATGCCACCGCCAGCTCGAGAGACGCCGTCACACTCATCACCACCACGGCGGTGTTCGAGATCAGGTTGCCCGCCACCGGGATCAGCCCTGCGACAAAGGTCAGCAGGACCAGCGACTTGGAATACGGCACGTGCTGCCCGAACAGCGGCACCGCGCCGAGCAGATAGACCGCCGCGAGCGCAGTGTTCAGCGCGGAAATTTTCACCTGCGCAAAGACTACGGCGTCAAAGGCCTCCGCCAGCCGGGCAAGCCGGGTCATCAGCGCGGCCGCAAGCGGCTTGTGGCGCGCCGGGTCGGGCGTGTCCGACCACGCCACCATGGCGCCCAGGATGAGGCCCACGAGCGTCAGCGCACTCGCCCGCAGCCCGTCGATGCCGAGGGTCGATACCTGGTGGCCGTGCTCCTTGAGCATCTCGACCAGGCGTGTGCGCAGCTCCGTCACCGACAGCGGCACATAGTCCGCCACCGCTGCGGGCAGCGATTCCCGCAGGTTGTCGAGCACGTCGGCCACACGCGTGAGCATGCCCTCCAGCCCATGCCCGTGTTCCACCAGGCGACCGATTCCAAGGCCCAGCCCGGCGAGGATGAGCGCTGCCATCAGGACCACGCCGATCACCGCGATGGCCTTCGCCCGCTTTGACATCGCATGCCGCGCGCGCAGCCGGGCTTCAAGCTTGCGCGCAAGCGAATACACCAGGAAGCCCGCAATGGCCGCCGGCAGCAGGTGCAGCCATAGCACCGCCGCAATCATGGCCGCCACCAGCGCGTAGCTGACGGCATCAATGGTGCGGGTATGGGCGTGGGGCGGAAGCATCGTCATGAAAACAGGCCGGCAGCAATGTTGATGGAGAGCGCGAGGATGCTCGTATTGAAAAAGAACGACAGCAGTGATTGCCCAAGCACCGCTCGGCGCATGGCCCGCGAGCGGATACCGATGTCGGCCGTCTGGCTGGCAACGGCGATCGTGAAGGAGAAGTACAAAAAGTCCCAGTAATTCGGCTCAAGTTCGCGGTCGGGAAACAGCAGCGGCGGCTGATGCGGCGTCCGGTAATACAGATGCGCGTAGTGCACGGTGAACATCATCGGCACCATCAGCCATGCGCCGACCACCGTCACGCCGGTCAGCGCGTAATGCGACGCCTGCGCCTGCCCCGCTGACTTTGCCGTCGCCAGCTCAAACGCAATGGCCACCATGCTGGCGACCACGCCAAGACATACCACGGCCAAGACCGCGGCCGCGCGCTCGTCTTCGCGCCGGGCCACCGCCCGGATGCGGCGCGGATCGGCGCGCAGCATCATCACCGAAATCAGGATCAGATACGACCACACGGCGACATCCCAACCGAGCAGCATGCGTGCCAGCCAGCCTTGCGCGGGCAGCATCGCACCGGCTACGGCGCCCAGCGCGAGCGCCGTGAGCAGACGCGGCCGGGTCGCGGCAAACCGGGAGATTTCAGAAGACGGGTCTTGCGGGTTCACGTGACCTCTCGCGCGCGTTCATGCGGTGTTTGCAGCCGGCACGGCGCCGGCCGATGAGGCGACATGGTAGCCGCTTCAGCCGCACATCAGGAGGGCGCGAGCATCGACGCAAACGAGCGGTTGCAGCGTTCCTGGAGGCGCTCGTGCGTATTGAGCTGGTCTGCCGTGACGGTCGCGTCCGGGTAGACCCGACACATGCCGATCAGGGCGGTCTGCAGCGAGCTCTGTGAGCCGGCCTGGAACTGGAAGCGTTCGAGCACGGTGTCATCGGCGTCACGCACGGTGATCTGGAACGGGCCTGGCGTGACGGTGGCGCAGCCCGCCAGCAAGGCGGCGGCCACAGCCAGGGCGATGTGTGGCAACAAGCGAATCGCAGGGCGTGAACGGATCATCATGGGGTCCTGATTACGATGGTAGTCAGACGCGGCCCGGGCGGCCGGGTTCGCAATCACCATGCAAGCGGGCCGCCAAACAAAAACGCCCGCTGGAAGCGGGCGTTCTTGCTGTAGGAGCCGGGCTCAGGCCACGGCGCCGTCGGTGTACGGGTTGAACTTGTCACCGACCTTGGCACCTTCGGTGTACGTGTCGAACTTGCCGGCACGGGCGAGCGCGCCTTCCGTGTACGGATCGAACTTGCTCCCGGCCTTGGCGCCTTCGGTGTAGGTGTCGAACTTGCCGGTGCGGGCCAGGGCGCCCTGGGTGTACGGGTCGAACTTGTCGCCGACCTTGGCGCCTTCGGTGTACGGGTCGAACTTGCTGCCAGCCTTGGCGCCGTCTGAGTACACGTCAAAACGCTGGCTCACCTGCGAGGCGCCTTGCGTGTACACGTCAAACTTGTCTGCCGCCAGGGCGGGCACGCTGGCCAGGGCCATCAGGGCGGCGGTCAGGGCGACGATCGGGGTGCGTTGGGCGTTCATGATGTCTTCTCCAAGAGGGGGCGCAGCGCGTCGGGCAGTGTCTGGTATCCGGACTTTTTCGCTGCGGCGCCGCATTCGATGAAGCCATCGTAGGCGAGCCTGTTGCGACAATAAATGTCGCGACAGGCAATTTATTGTTGCGATATGTGAAATTGCGGGAAAACCCGCATCAACACTGGTTTAGCGGCCTGCGGCAAGGGATCATCCGCGAATTTGCGCAAACAGAAGATGTGACTTTTTCGTTGAAAGTCAGCGTTGTGCGATGGGCGAACGCGAGGAGCGGGCTGTTTTTTTCGCGTTGCGCAATGGCACCGCGGCGCACGGACCGCAACGTCCGGAGACACTCGCACACAGGCTGGGGGCGCACACCTGTGTCACACTGCGCGACATTCTGCGCCGTGCACGCTCGCCGGCCGCTTCATGCTCGCCTTTGGACCGACCGACGATGAAACGCCTCCTCCTGGCCATGACTGTTCTGGGCGCCGCACTGCTCTCGGGCTGCGGTGTCGTTGCCGCGCCGTGCCGCGTGGCTTCGGCGGGGCTCAAGATGGTGCCGCTGGTCGGTCACGTGGCCGCCGCGCCGACGGATGCGTGCGCGGACATCATTGACTAGGCGGCGGATCTTCCAGCGTGCGCTGCATCAGCAGGCAGTCGAGCCAGCGCCCGAACTTGTAACCCACCGCCTGCAGCACGCCCACCTCCCGAAAGCCGCAGCGCGCGTGCAGCCTGGCCGAGCCCGCATTCTCAAGGCCGCCGCCCACGACGGCCACCATCTGCTTGAAACCGCGCGCCTGGCATTCTGCGATGAGCGCCTGTAGCAGCAACGTCCCCACGCCCCGCCCCTGCGCGTCGGTGTGCAGGTAGATCGAATCCTCCACCGTGTGGCGATACGCGGGCCGCGCGCGATGAGGGCCGGCGTAGGCATAGCCAAGCACCTCCCCGCCGGCCGCCTCGGCGACGATGTACGGCATGCCGGCATCGTGCAGCGTCTGATAGCGGCGCGTCATCTCGGCCGCGTCGGGCGGATCGATCTCGAAGCTCGCCGTGCCGGTGCGAACGTGATGCGCGTAGATGGCGACGATGGCGGGCAGATCGGCCGTGGTGGCGGCGCGGATCCGGATGGCGCCGTTGTGCGCGGCGGGGGAAACGTCGGAGGGCTGTGCAGAAGACATGACAGTCGGCAGGTGCGCGAAAACCTGCATTGTCGCGCCAAATTCGTCCCAACCCCACGAGACCCGGCACGACACGGCGACATGGCTATCGGACAGCGCCGGAATGCGGTAACTTGGCGGACGCACTTGCCTTTGCCGCGCGCCCTCCCCGTCATGCACGACCTGTTCCCCCTGATCGCCGAATACGGCGCGTTTGCCGTGTTCCTCAATGTGCTGCTGACGCAGGCCGGCGCGCCGCTGCCCGCCGTGCCGACATTGCTGGTGGCCGGGGCGCTCACGTTTCAAGGGCCGCTGTACCTGATCGAACTGGCGCCGGCGGCCGTCTCGGGCGCGCTGCTCGGCGACGGGCTGTGGTACTTCGCCGGCAGGCGTTACGGACGGCATGTGATGGCGCTGCTGTGCCGCGTGTCGTTGTCGCCCGATTCGTGCGTGCGGCGCACGCGCACGCAGTTCGAGCGCTGGGGTGCGCCGTTGCTGCTGGTGTCGAAGTTCATTCCGGGGCTGTCGACGGTGTCGTCCGCGCTGCTGGGCACGATGCGCACGCCGTTCAGCACGTTCGCGCTGTACAACCTGGCCGGCTCGGCGGTGTGGGCGGTGATCTGGCTGATGCTCGGGCGCATCGCGCATGACAGTATCGATCAGGCGCTGCGGCAGCTCGACATCCTGGGCACGCGTGCGATCGTGCTGATCGTCGTGCTGGCAGCGATCTACGTGGCGGTGCGCTGGCTGCAGCGCTGGCGTTTTCGCAAGATGCTGGAGATGGTGCGCATCTCTCCGGATGAGTTGCATGCGCTGATCGAATCGGGCGCCGCGCCGGTCATCATCGACGTGCGGGCCGACAGCTCGCGCCAGCTGCAGCCGCAGCGCATTCCCGGTGCGATGCTGTACGACATGTCGAGCAACGACCATCCCATCGAGATCGACGGCCCCGATCGCGAGATCATCGTCTACTGCGCGTGCCCCAATGAGGCGTCTGCCGTCATGCTGGCGCGCACGCTGATGAGCCGCGGCTTCAAGCGCGTGCGGCCGCTGCACGGCGGCATCGATGCGTGGGTCGAGCGCGGATACGGCGTGGAGCACGTGGTCTCGGTGTCGCCCGCCACGCTGCAGACGGCCGAAGCTCGCGCATGAGCTTGCGGACCAGGCCACCCTTGGTCAACCCATCAAAACGCGACCGGCAAAAACAAAAAGCGCACCTCGTCAGTGCGCTTTCCCGTAAGTACGGCAAACATGCGATGCGCCAGCCCCCCGGCTCGGACACACCGCATCGGTCCGTTATGCATCCGCCGTGGGCGGATGTGGCGAAGTGATCCCCGTTTGATCCCGTCTTCGCCGGTCGGACTTGACCCCCTTGTTATTCTTTCCAACGCTCCCGGCCGCTGTTCATCCATGGATGCACGACCGGCTCGCGTTGTGATTTCCCGCCCTTCTTTCTGCTTTGTCGCCTTGCGGCCGGCCGTTGGTACGGCACTTCATAGCGGTAACGGCAGGAGCGCGTAAAACTTTAGGCAAACGTATCGATCGCGCCATCGTGGGCGGACGCGCGCCGCGGCACCGTCGCCACCGTGTCCGAACGCTCGGGCGTGGCGCCGCTGCCGAACCGGCTGCCGTTGCCCCCGTTACCCGAACCATTGCCTTGCGCCGACGACCCCTGCGAGGCGCCCTGCTGCTGGCTGAAGTCTCCCGTGCTGACGGACGTCTGCGCGAGTTGCATCCCACCCTGGTGCATGGCATCGCGCAGGCGCGGCATGGCGTCTTGCACAAGTTCGGCGACGGCCTGGTGCTGGCACACGAAGCTGGCGTTCACCGCCCCGTTGTCGACTTCCAGCTTGACATGCAGACCGCCCAGCTCGGCCGGGTTCAGTTGCAGTTCCGCCGAGGACTGGCGGTGCACCTGCATGAACGCGAGCTGACTTGCCATGGTGTGCGGCCAGGCTGCATCGCCAAAGGTGGGCAGTGCGTGCGCTTGCGCCGGCGTGATCGACGCAGCCGCGGCGGCACCGGTGGCGCCCGCACCGCCGACGGCAAAGGTCGGAGCGGCAGCGCTGGCGTCGCCATGGGCGCGCGTCAGGATGCCCTCGAACTGCGCGCCTGCACCGGATGTATCGGCTTGCGTGCCTGCGCTGTCGGCGCCGGTACCGTTACCGCCGGTGCGATTGGTGACATCGGCCACGCTGGCGGCGGTTGACCCGGCGGCGCCATGCGCGCTTGCGTCGCTGCGGCGCGGCAGGCCATGTTCGGCGCCTGCGTTCTGGGCCTGTGACGTGCTGCCCAGTTGGCGCACGCCGGGCGGCGTGTTGTCGCCGACGGCGCGTGTGCGGGCCAGTGTCTGTGCGAGCGCATGGCCGTCGGGCAATGCAGCAGTGGGCGCGGTGGGCGCATTGGACACGGCCGTCGCGTTCGCGTTGGCATCGTTGGGCGCCTGTGCCGCCGCCTGGGACGCCGCTGCGTCAGTATCCGCGCCTTGCGTATTGGTGGCAGCCGCGTTCAGCGCGGCGAGCGTGGCGGCATCGTTCGTGGCCGGTTTGCCTGCCGGCTGCGTCATCGCGTCGGCATGGGCGTCGCTGGCCGAGGGCGCCGCGGTGGGCAACGCCGGCACCTGCGCGGCAGCTGCCTGCTGCGCGGCCTGGCGGGCGGCTTCGATCTGGGCGGCCAGTTGCGCGGCCGGGTCGACAACGGTCTGCTGCGCAGCGGTGTCGAGATCCTCGGCAGCCGCGGGCTTGGCGTTGGGCACATTAGCGGTGCTGCTGGCGGGCGTGGTTTCAACCTGCGCGCCAGGGGTGCGTTCCACCGGTCCGGCATCCTGGTCGTCACGCGCAGCGTTGGCGCGGGCAGCATCCTTGCGCGCGATATCGGCGCGTCGGCCGGCGTCATCGGCGGCGGACTGCGCCGTCGCGCGGCGGCGCTCGGCTTCCTGCGTCACGCGATCCGACAGCAGGTTGCCGAACGTATCGGCGCCGGACGACGCGGCCGATGCCTTGACGGCAGGCGCGTTGCCGGCCGAAAGCATGGCGCCCAGGTCTTTGACAGCGGCGTTGGGGGTGGCACTCAAGCCCACGGGAACTCCGTCTTCACGTTCGGTGATTCAGTTTCAGTTGCCGCCCTGCGCAGCGCGCATGCGGATCAGTTTGGCGGCGTGCTCGTCGTTTTCGCGCTGCGCGCGACGCTCCTGGTGCAGGCGCTGCTCTTCGAGATGGCGCTGCCGCAGTACATCGAACGACTGTTCACGGCGCTGCTTCTCGAGCCAGTTCGCGCGGCTCGCTTCAAGCTGGCGCTCCAGCGCGCTGATAGTGCCCTTCTGCTGATGCACCGCGCTGCCGAGCCGATCGATGAACGCGGCGTAGTTGCGCAGGCGCGTGGCATCGATGCCGCCCTCGGCCGTTGCCAGCATCTGCTGGTGGTAGTTCAGGCGATAGTCGGCCAGCAGGGCCAGCTTTTGCGTGGCGGCCTCGCGCGTGTTCATCAGGCGCCCGACTTCCTGGGTGGCTTTCTCGGTGTCCTTTTGGGCCAGTTCCAGCACGGTTTCGAGGCGGAACGGCGCAGTTCCAGTGGTCATCCTTCAACCTCCTGCTTTCCATGACATGAATCCATCGGCCGGTGGCCCGCGGCCTTGAGCCCGGGCTTGCACAACGCTGGCAGCTTCACAGTGTCAAGCGCCGGGCTCATGCGAGCACCCCCAGCATCTTCTGCAGCGTGTGCTCGCGGCTTTCGTTCTCGAACATGCCCTGCTGCAGGAAGGCTTCCATGTCGGGGTAGCGGGCGATGGCCTGGTCGGTGACCGGGTCGCTGCCGCGCGCATACGCACCGACGGCAATCAGGTCGCGGTTGCGCTGGTAGCGTGCATAGAGCTGCTTGAAGCGGCGGGCCGCGTCGAGCTCCTCGCGCGGCACGATGGCCGACATCACGCGGCTGATCGACTGTTCGATGTCGATGGCCGGGTAGTGGCCCTGCTCCGCCAGCTTGCGCGAGAGCACGAAGTGGCCGTCCAGAATGGCGCGCGCCGCATCGGCAATCGGATCCTGCTGGTCATCGCCTTCGGCCAGCACGGTGTAGAACGCGGTGATGGAGCCGCCGCGGCCGTTGGCATCGACCATGCCGTTGCCGGCACGCTCGACCAGCGCCGGCAGCTTGGCAAAGGCCGAGGGCGGATAGCCCTTGGTGGCCGGCGGCTCGCCGATGGCCAGGGCGATTTCGCGCTGGGCCATCGCATAACGCGTGAGCGAATCGACGATCAGCAGCACGTTGCAGCCGCGGTCGCGGAAGTATTCGGCAATCGTGTGGGCGTAAGCGGCGCCCTGCAGGCGCATCAGCGGCGAGGTGTCGGCCGGCGCAGCCACCACGGCTGAACGTGCCAGGCCTTCGTCGCCAAGAATCTCGTCGATGAATTCCTTCACTTCGCGGCCGCGCTCGCCGATCAGGCCCACTACCACCACGTCGGCCTGCGTGTAGCGGGCCATCATGCCCAGCAACACGCTCTTGCCCACGCCGGAGCCGGCAAACAGGCCCAGGCGCTGGCCCTGGCCAACGGTGAGCAGACCATTGATGGCGCGCACGCCCACGTCGAGCACATGCTCGATCGGCTTGCGCTTGAGCGGGTTCAGCGGCGCGGGGTTCAGCGTACCCCAGGCGAGTTCTTCATGCGTGCCGAGCGGCCCCTTGCCATCGAGCGGCTCGCCGTTGGCATCGACCACGCGGCCGAGCAGGCGTGGGCCGACGGGCAGGAACTTGCTATGCGAAATCGTCGGGTCGGCGGCGTCTGCGGGCAGGCGCTGCGGCTCCAGCGGGAAAACGCGCGCGCCGGGCACCACGCCCACCAGATCGGTTTGCGGCATCAGGAAGGCGCGCTCTTCGGCAAACCCGACCACTTCGGCCAGCACGTGGCGGCCATGCGGCAACTCCACGCGGCAGGCACTGCCGACCGGCAGCTTCAGGCCGACGGCCTCCATGACGAGCCCCGCCACGCGCGTGAGCTTGCCGCACGTCACCACCGGGCGCGCCAGGCGGGCACGCTGCGCGGTCTGGCGCAGATGCGTCTGCCACAGCCGCACATGGGCGTTGTTGGCGGCAGGCTGGTCCGATGGCTGCACGGTCTCAGGCGACATGGAGCGCGCCTCCGGCCACGCGTTCGGCTTCGATACGCTCGCTGGCAAGCCAGGCGGTGTCGCGGGCGAGCGCGCGGGTCAGTTCCGCCCACCGCGTCTGCAGCGTGGCATCGGTTTCGCCAAAGCGGGTCTGCACACGGCAGCCGCCGCGCTCGATCGCGGCATCCACGATGAGGGTCCAGCCCGCGGCGTCCAGTTCGGCGCCCAGCGTCTGACGGATCAGCTCTGCATCGTCCGCATGCACGCGCAGCATGGCCGGTGCCGGTGCGGTGGACGCATCGCCCAGGACCTCGCGCACCAGCGGCAGGATGCGCTCGGGCTGCGCATGCAGCGCGCCGCGCACGAACTGCTGCGCAAGCTGCAGCGCCAGGTCGACGAGTTCCTGGGCCACGCTGCCGTTCAGCTCGTCCACGGCTTCACGCACCGATTGCATGAGCGCGGCGATCTGCCTGGCGTCTTCTTCGCCCTGGCGGCGGCCCTGCTCAAAGCCATCCTGAAAGCCTTGTGCAAAGCCGTCGCGCCGGCCCTCGTCGCGGGCGTTGGCGAGTTCGGCATCGAGCGCGGCCTGCCATTCCTCTTCGGAAATGGGCGGCTCTTCCGGCTCGGGCGGGGGCGGGGGCGGTGCCGCCTCAAGCGCTGCCCGCTCCGCCTCACGCACGAAGTCGGTCGGCTCCCAAGGCTGGTACTCGACCAGCGTGTCGCGCGGAATGATCGGCGGGCGCGGCATCTCAGCGCTCCGTCAGCACATGGCGGCCGGCGTGCTCAGACATAAGCGTCCTCCGCCTTGCGGCCGATGGTGATCTCGCCTTCGTCGGCCAGGCGGCGCGCAATGACGAGGATTTCCTTCTGCTGCGCCTCCACCTCCGACACCTTGACGGGGCCCAGCACTTCCAGCTCTTCCTTGAGCATCATGCCGGCGCGCTGCGACATGTTGGCGAACACCTTGTCGCGGAACTCCTGCTTGGCACCCTTGAGCGCGACCACCAGCATCTCCTGGCCGACTTCGCGCAGCAGCGTCTGCAGGCTGCGGTTGTCCAGGTCGATGAGGTTGTCGAAGACGAACATCTTCTCGACGATGGCGTCGGCCAGCTCGGGGTCGCGCGAACGCACGCCCTCGATCACGGAAGACTCCACCGCGCTCGGCACCAGGTTGAGGATTTCCGCCGCCGTGAGCACGCCGCCCATCGCACTCTTCTTGCGATGGTCGTTGCCCTGCAGCAGCTTGGTCAGCACGTCGTTCAGCTCGCGCAGGGCGCTGGGCTGGATGCCGTCGAGCGTGGCGATGCGCAGGATCGTGTCGTTGCGCAGGCGCTCGGTGAAATAGGTCAGGATCTCCGATGCCTGGTCGCGGTCCAGGTGCACGAGGATGGTCGCAATGATCTGCGGGTGCTCGTTTCGGATCAGCTCCGCCACCGACGATGCATCCATCCACTTCAGGCCTTCGATGCCGCTGGTATCGCCGCCCGAGAGGATGCGGTCGATGATGTTGGCGGCGCGATCGTCGCCCAGGGCCTTGCGGAAGACGGTGCGGATGTACTCGTTGGAATCGACGTCCAGCGGCAGGTCTTCGGCTTCGACGAAGAACGCGTCAAAGGCGTCGAGGACACGGTCGCGCGACACGTTCTTCAGCGCTGCCATGGTCGCGCCGAGCTTCTGCACCTCGCGCGGGCCCAGGTGCTTGAGCACCTCGGCGGCTTCGTTTTCACCCAGCGACATCAGCAGGATGGCGCTGCGTTGGAGTCCTTCGGCGCTCATTCGTTACTCACCCATTGCTTGATGACGGCCGCGACCGCGCGCGGGTTGCTCTGCGCGACGCGGCGCATGGTCTCGAGCTTCTTCTCGAAGTCGGCATTCTTGAGCTGCGGCAGGCTCTCGGGCACATCCTCGCCGTCTTCGGCATTGGCTGCCGGGCCTTCGAGCTCGGGCCCGGCGGGTGCCGCGGCGCCCGTGATGATCGGCGCGTTGGGGTCTTCGCCTTCGCGACCAACGAAGGTAGGCGTGACGGGCTCCTCCTTCTTGCCGATCGAGCGGATCAGCGGCCGGATCACCGCGAACACCAGGATCAGGAAGCCGATGGCAAGCGCCCCGTACTTCGCGGCCTGGATGCCGTACTGGATCATCTCCGGCTGCTTCCAGAGCGGCAGGTCGTCCTTGGCCGCCGGCAGCGTGCCCGAGAACTGGCTGTTGACCACGTTGACGGAATCACCGCGCTTGGCGTCAAAACCCACGGCATCCTTGACCAGCGCGTTGAGCTTGGTCATCTCGGCTTCGGTCAGCGGCTTCCAGGTCTTGCCGTCGACGCGATAGTTGACCACCACGGCCACCGACAGGCGGCGCACGGTACCCACCGCGGCGCGCGTGCGACGCACGGTCTTGTCGACTTCGTAGTTGGTCGTCGTGTCACGCGTACTGGATGTCACGCCGTTGGAGGTGGCCGCATTCGCGTTGGCGACGGCCGGCTGCTGCGGCTGGCCGTTCGGACCGGTGGCTCCGGGCTGCGAAGCCGATGCCGGTGCGGGCGCGGTCGGCAGCATGCGCGGCGCGGTCGGCGGCTGGTTCGACAGCGCGCCGGGCACGCCGCCTTGGGCGTCGGCCTTGTTCTGCGTCGATTCTGCGGTATGCGTGCTGCGCACGGCGGCTGTCGCCGGATCCTGGTTCGGCCGGTACGTTTCCGCCATCTGCTCGGTGCTGTCGAGGTCGACGTCGGCCGTCACCTGCGCGCGCACGTTGTCTTCACCCACCACCGGGCCGAGGATGGCTTCGATGCGCTTGATGTAGCCCTGCTCGATCTCGCGCACGTAGTTCAGCTGCGTCGGGTCGAGCCCCGAGGCGTTGTCCTGGAAGGCGGTGGAAAGCAGGCGGCCCGACTGGTCGACCACGGTCACGTTGGCCAGCGGCAGGTTCGGCACGCTGCTCGAAACGAGGTGGCCGATCGCCTGCACCTGCGAGCGGTCGAGCATGCGGCCCGGATACAGCTTGAGCAGCACCGACGCGCTCGGCTTGGCCTGCTCGCGCACAAAAACGGACGGCTTGGACAGCGCCAGGTGCACGCGGGCGGACTGCACCTCCTGCATGGCCTGGATGGTGCGGGCCAGTTCGCCCTCGAGGGCGCGCTGGTAATTGACCTGCTCGGCAAACTGGCTGGTGCCGAACTTCTGGTTTTCCATCAGCTCGAAGCCAGCCAGGCCGCCCTTGGGCAGCCCCTGCGACGCCAGCTTCAGGCGCGTCTCGTGCACGTTAGCTTCGGGCACCATGATGGCGGTGCCGCCATCGGCAAAGCGGTACGGCACGTTCATCTGCTGCAGCGCGGCGATGATGGCCCCGCCATCGCTGTCGCTCACGTTGCTGAACAGGACACGGTAGTCGGGCGCGCGGCTCCACAGCATTGCGGCAGCGATCACGGCCACCAGCGCGGCGGCGCCGATCATCATGAGCAGACGCGGCGACAGACGGCCGAGCGGACCGAGAGCGCCAAGCGCGCCCGCGTTCTGGCGCGCTATCGCGCCATGGCCCCCCGCCGGCATATCGACCGTACCGAGCGTGTCGGCGACAGCAACCGAATCGGCTGTCGTTGGCATCCAAAATCTCCTGACTGACTGCGTTACAGCGGCTGCGCCGAACAACGGGCAGAACTCCGTGATTGGCATTATCGGCAGCCGCTGTGCAAACAAATCGCCAAGAAGAAGGCCTTTTCCCTCTCATTTGGGCGCTTGGGACGGCGCACCCCGCTGCTACCTTTGCTGCACCGTGGCGCAATGGCGACCAAGCAGAAGAGCCGTCGTACGCCACCCGCAAAGGGGAGTTTTCTTCACATGAATATGACGAACGCCAATTCCGTGGTGTCGCTGATGAACAGCGTGCTGGCGCCGACCGGCCAGGTCGGCGGCATCGGCTCGGGCGCCGGCGGCGACGATGCCAAGGTCAGCGTGGATTTCGGGGCGGTGCTCAAGTCGTCGCTGGACAAGGTCGACGCCTCGCAGCAGAAGGCGGAATCCATCTCGCGCAGCTTTGAGATGGGCAACAACGACGTCGACCTGCACGACGTGATGCTGTCGCTGCAAAAGGCCAATATCGACCTGCAGACGGCGGTGCAGGTGCGCAACAAGCTGGTGTCTGCCTACCAGAGCATCATGAGCATGTCGATCTGACGGCACTTCCCCGCGGACGCTGCGGGGAACCTGTTCGATTCTGCTTGCCATTTATATCGTGCGCAATATAATTGCGTCATCGATTTATGATCGATGCCCCGGCCGACGCGTTGCCGACCGGGTTTCCCGCAAAAGGCAAAAGGCAAAAGGCAAGCAATAGGACTCGACCATGAAGACGCTCTATCAAACCCAGGTCACCGCAGAAGGCGGCCGCGCCGGCCACGTGCGCAGCGCAGACGGCACGCTGGATCTTGCGCTCTCGCTGCCGCGCGAACTCGGCGGCGCGGGCGGCGCGGCCACCAACCCGGAGCAGTTGTTCGCCGCGGGCTATGCCGCGTGTTTTGAAAACGCGGTGCTGCACGTGGCACGCCTGAGGCAGGTCAAGCTCGCGTCCACGGCGGTCACGGCCACGGTCGGCATCGGCCCGCGTGAAGACGGTGGCTTTGCGCTCACCGTGGCACTGGTGGCAACGCTGGGTGGCGTGGACCAGGCGACGGCCGAAGCGCTTGTGGCCGCGGCGCATGGCGTGTGCCCCTACTCGCATGCCGTCCGTGGCAATATTGACGTTCAATTGACTACGGTCGCGCGCTGAGCCCCGTGTGGGCCGATGCGGCACTCGCCGCTCGGGCGCCGGACCGTCCCCGGGAGTCTTCCGTGAACGACGTGCTGGCGCTCGATCAGCAACTGTGCTTTCCCCTGTACGCGGCAGGTCATCTGCTGACGCGTCTCTACCGCCCGCTGCTCGACGAGCTGGGGCTGACCTATCCGCAATACCTGGTGATGATGGCGTGCTGGCAGCAGGCGCCCTGCGCCGTCGGCGATCTCGGCCGGACGCTGTATCTGGACACGGGCACGCTGACGCCGCTGCTCAAGCGGTTGGAGGAACAGGGCCTCGTGACGCGCACGCGCGATCGTGACGATCAGCGCCGCGTGGTCATCGAGCTGACCGACTCGGGGCGTGCTCTGCGCGAGCGCGCCGCCAAGGTGCCGGAGGCCCTGGCGTGCCGGATTCCGCTGGAGCGTGATGAGATCGGCGCGACGCGCAACGTGCTGCGCAAGCTGCTCGATGCGCTGGCGGCGGCGGACGACCGCAGCTGAGGCGGCGCCGCCCTCTTGCGGCTCAGTACCGCGCCATGTTGCCGTAGGCGTTGCTTGCGTTGGTGCTGCGGCGTGCCGTATCGATCCGCTTCTGCAGACGCTCGAGGCGCGGATACACCATCGCGCGCACGCGGGCGTCGTCTTCCAGGATGCGCACCAGGAGGGCGCGCTTGCGTTCGATGCCGGCATGCGCCAGCGGCGGATGCGGCTCGGAGCGGCGCAGCGCATCGACATAGATGGCGCTCTCGCGCTCGAGCGTGCTGACGACTTCCCAGTTGCCCACCTCGGCGGCGCTGACCATTTCGGCGGTCAGGCGCGCGATGGCTTCGTAGCAGGCGAACAGACTGTCGCTGTCCTTGATGGGGATGTTGCGGTGCATGTTGGCTCCAGTTGGGCCGGATTCAGTCAAAGTTCGCCTGGCTCAAATGATGTTCAGCTGACCACGCTCAGGTGGCTCGCGCCTGCCGTGGCAGCTGGCTTGCCGATGGCAAGCCACGCGTCCTGCAGCGGTACGAGCAGCTTGTCGACCTCGGCGAGGATGGCCACGTCGCTGTTGGCGTTGGCCACCAGCAGGCGGCGCAGCATGTAGTCGTACAGGCTGTTGAGCTGGGTCGCGATCTCACCGCCGCGCTGGTGGTCCAGGCTCGCCTGCAGCCCCTGCCCGATGATCGAGATGGCCTTGTCGATCGCGCGCAGTTTGGCCGGCACGTCACCCCGTTCGATGGCGGCGGTGGCCATGTTGATGGCCGCTCGCGCGCCCTCGAACAGCATGGCGATCAGCCGATGCGGATTGGCGTCCACCACAGAGGTTTCAATGCCGACTTGCGCGTAGGCACCGATGGCTCGGCGTGCTGCGTACATGGAGTTTTCCTGGTCTGTTCTTGTAAGCGGTTCAGACAGTACTTACGGCGTCAGTTGTTGCTGCTTGAGGTCTGTTTTTGCAATGCGGCCAACTGCGTCGTCAGATAGTTGCTGGTGTTGGTCATGCTGGCCACCAGCGCCGACAGCGCGTTGAACTGCGAGTAGTACAGCGCCTGCTTGGCATCGAGCTGGCGCTGCATGGCCGTGATGCGGCCGGCGATGGAGCTGAGCGAGCTGTTGATGGCATCGGTCTCGTTCTGCACCAGGCCCGTGGTCGAGAGCAGGTTCGTCGCCACGGTATTGAGCTGCGCTGCATAGCCGCGCTGCACCGTGACGCTGCCGCGGCTGCCCAGCGCCCCGCCCGTCACCTGCACCGTGAGCCCGTCCACCGCGGTGCCCGTGGCACCGTACAGGTTCTGGCCGGAACCGACCGCCGCCACGCCGTTGATGGTGCCCTGCACGTCCTGGCCCGTCACGGCGGTCGGGCTGCCGCCGACCAGCGACGACGCGCCGTTGCCCGAGATCGAGATGCTCGAGTTGGAACCGTACTGGCTATTGGTGAAGGTCAGCACGCCGCTGGCATCCGCCGATACCGACACGTTGATCTTCGCGTTCTGCAGCGCGGCCGAACCGTTGATCTGCGACTGGATCTGCGCGGCCAGGCTCGATGCGGTGTAGCTGCCGGCCGGCACCGTGATGTTGGTGGCGATGCCGCTGACCGTGACCGACAGGCTGTCGTTCACGCCCGCGGTGATGGTCGTATTGGCCGCCGCCGAGCCCTTCAGCGACCCTTGCGTGGCCAGCTGCGACACGGTGACGGCATACGTGCCCGACTTCGTGCTGTCGGCGAACTTCGGCACGCTCAGTTGTGCGTCCGTACTGGTGCCCGCGCCTGCAAACAGGCCGGCCACCTGGCTGGGCGACGCGGCAATCGCGTTGGCCAGCTTGGTGTTGTCGATCGACAGCGTGCCGTCCGAACCCATCGTCACGCCGATGCTGCCCAGCGACTGGTACGCGCCATTGCCGATGGCCTGGCCCAGCACGTCGGTGATCTGGTTGATGAGCGCCTTGGTGCTGACATCTCCGGCCAGCGGGCCATTGTTGGCGCTGTTGGCGGTATCGATGTTCGTCAGCGAGTTCAGGGAAACGCGCAGCGCGTTGTAGCCCTTGACGAAATTGACCACGGCGTTCGTGGTAGCCGTCGGGTCGTTGGCCACCGTCACGGTGGTGCTGCCCGTCTTGGACAGCGTAAACGACGTGCCGTCCACCACGTTCGACAGCGTATTGGTCGGGCTCTGCACGGTGATGCCGTTGATCGTGGCCAGGGCGTTCTGGCCCGTGGTCACCTCGGTCATGTTCTGCGTGCCGGCCGGGTCTTGCGAGAGCAGCGACTGCAGCGTCGCATCGCCCGACACCGAGATCTTCATCTCGGAGTTCGAGCCGCCCGCCGTGGAGGTCAGCACCAGGCGGTACGGGTTGCCGCTGCCGTCGTTGACGATGCTGGCCGACACACCGAGGTTGGCCGAGTTGATCGCGTCGCGGATGCCGGAGAGCGTGTTGTTCGAGGAGTCGATCGTGATCGAGCCGCCCGGCAGGTTGCCGTTCTGCGTGAACGTGGCGCCCGAATACTTGCCGTTGGCAAACGTGCCGCCCGACACCGAGCCGAACGAGAACGAAATCGTGGTCGACGACCCGCTGCCGATGGCCGAGGTGGCGGAAGCCTGCCCCTGCGCGGCGAGCACCTGCGACTGCGCGAGCTGCGTCACGTTGACGGCGTACGAGCCGGCCGGCGCCGAACCCGTGAGCGAGGCACTGAGGATGGAGGCGTCGTAGCCGCTCGCCTTCATCGCGCTGAAGTTCGACACCGAGCTCAGTCCCGCCATGGCCGTCTGGAATGTCGCCAGCGAGCTCTTGAGGTTGCCCACCGCCGAGAGCTGCGTCTGGTAAGACGTCTGCTGGTTCTGCAGCAGGGTCAGCGGCTGGCTTTCCACCTTCATCAGGCTGGTGACCAACGTATTGACGTCGATGCTCGTCCCGATACCGGGAATCGAGATCGGCGGGACGTAGTTGTTGCTCGAGGAACTGCTGGTCGTGGTCGCCATGATCGGATCGGTCAGCGTATGCGTTGGCGGGAGTCCTTCCTCACAACGGCAGCGCTCGCCACTTCTTTAGCGGAGGTGGGCCACTCTTCACAATTGGATCAGCAAAACGAAAGGCCGGCGCCCCCCTCGAGGAGCGCCGGCCTTCGACCCGGCCGCAACGCGCCGGGCTGACATCCGCCTGCCGATTAACCCTTGAGCAGGTTCAGGATGCTGTTCGGTGCCGAGTTGGCTTGCGCCAGCATCGCCGTACCGGCTTGCTGCAGGATGTTCTGACGCGTCATGTTCGACGTTTCTGCAGCGTAGTCGGTGTCGACCATGGCCGACTTGGCAGCCGACAGGGCGGTGTTGTTCGACGTCAGCGTGTTGATGGTCGAGGTCAAGCCGCTTTGCTGGGCACCCAGGCTGGCGCGCGCCGACTTCAGGGCGGTCAGGTCGGTGTCGATTGCCGTTTGCGCGGCCGTTGCGTTGGCAGCGCTCGTCACGCTGGTGCCGGCGCCCGTGAACGAACCGTATGCCGACAGGTTGACGTTGGTGATGGTCGCGCTGTCCGTCGTGGCGTTCTGGCCGTACTGGAACGTCACCGAAGCAACCGTGCCGTCGAACAGCTTGTTGCCGTTGTAGTTGGCGTTGGTCGCGATGTTCTTGTTGGCCGTGGCCAGCTGCTGGTATTCCTTGTCCAGGTTGGCCTGGTCAGCTGCCGACAGACCGCCGTTGTTGGCTTCCACAGCCAGTTGGCGCATACGTTGCAGGTTGTTTTCGACTTGACCCAGGTACGAGTCGGCCGTCTGCAGGTACGACTGTGCGTTGTTGGCGTTCTGGATACCTTGCGTTTGCGAGTTCAGCGTGGTCGTCAGGCTCGAAGCGACAGCGTACGCAGCAGCATCGTCCTTGGCGCTGTTCACGCGCAGGCCGGTGGACAGGCGCTGCAGAGACGTTTGCAGCGCGGATTGCGATTGCGACAGCGCTTGCTGCGTTTGCAGGGACGAAATGTTGGTATTGAGGCTGAGGGACATGACGGCTCCTAAGTTTCCCGTTGGTTTGTTGCCCGATTGGCGGCTTGTTCCGGCTGTGCCGGGCAACGTGACCTGCAACTTGAAGGGGATCAGGTCTGCGTTGTACTCAGGTTATCGGTGGCCGTCGAAGAAAGTTTAGGGTCGCCTTGACAAAATTGTGCGCTGGCGGCGGTCCGGGTTTCGGGCGCCCGTTTTTTTGAGCCGGCCCGCCAACAGCAGCAGCGCGCCTGCTTCTTGCCGTACAGGGCCTCGGCTATACTCGTCCGATAAATCACGGCGCCGCATCCCTCCATACAAAGAGCGCCACTTCGCACAGATGGGGAGTTGCAATCCCCGCCCAGGCGCTCCAGTGGCCTGCCGGCGGTCATAAGAGCTCGAAGCGAGCCTGTTTGACCCGCAACACCCACCATGCTCAATGTCCTGATCGTCGAACCGCACGACATTGCCCGTGTCGGCCTGCGCCAGATCCTCAAGGATTCGCGCCTGGCACGTCAGATCGAGGCCGTGCCGGACCTGCGCGACGCCAACAACGACGTGCTCGCCCAGCGCGAGTGGGACGTCATGCTGTTTTCGGTGGAATCGGCCACCGGAGACGAGTTCCAGACCATCAAGATGGTCCGCCAGCAACACGCCCGCCTGGCCGTGCTCGCGCTGGGCCGCCATCCCGAAGCGCTGCTCGCGGTGCGCGCCCTCAAGGCCGGCGCCGCCGGCTATCTGCCGATGGATGCCAGCCAGCCGCAATTGCTGGCCGCGGTCAACGCCATCTCCAAGGGCAAGAAGTACCTGCCCTCCGACCTCGTGGAAGTGCTGGCCGACAACCTGAACGTCGACTGGGACAAGCCCCGCCACGACATCCTCTCCGACCGTGAATTCCAGACGCTGCGCATGCTCGGCTCGGGCCGCACGCTGAGCGAGATTGCCCAGGCGCTGCAGATCAGCGCCAAGACGGTCAGCGTGTACCGCGGGCGCGTGCTCTCCAAGATGAAGCTGCGCAACAACGCGGAGCTGACGATGTACGTCGTCAGCAACGGCCTCCAGCTCTAGGCCCCGGGGCCCACGCAAGGGTTCAAGACGGATAGAACCTCGGGATGCACGCGCCGTAGCGCCGGGCGTTCTCGCGCACGAGGTCTTGCACGGCCGCCGGTTCCAGCGGGCGCGTGAGCAGGTAGCCCTGGAACTCGTCGCAACCGGCTTCGCGCAGGAATTCAAGCTGACCCTCGGTCTCCACGCCTTCGGCCACAGTCTTCATTCCCATGGCCTGCGCCATCATGATGATGGCCCGCGTGATGGCCGCACGCTCGGCCACGTGCGGCAGGTCCTGCACGAAGGAGCGGTCGATCTTCAGTGTGTCGATCGGGAAGCGGTGCAGGTACGACAGCGAGGAGTAGCCCGTACCGAAATCGTCCAGCGCCAGCGATACGCCCATCGCCCGCAGCTCGGTCAGCAGCGCGTGCAGTGACGGGTCATCCCGGATGAGGATGCCTTCGGTCATCTCCAGCTCGACCGCGTTGCCCGGCAGGCCGCTGGTGGACAGCGCGCTGCGCACCATCGCGCTCAACTGGCCGGAGCTGAATGCCTGGCCCGACAGGTTGATCGACATGCGCAGGTGCGGCAGGCCGATGCGGCGCCAGCGCGCGAGCTGGTCGCACGCCGCGCGCAGGATCCAGCGGTCGATCTCGACGACGAGGCCGGTTTCCTCCGCATCCTGTATGAACTGCCCGGGCATCATGCGGCCGAAGTCGGCGGAGTTCCAGCGGATCAGCGCTTCCACGCTGACGATGCGGCCGGTCCTGACGTCCACGCGCGGCTGGTAGTCGGCATAGAACTCGTTGCGGTCGCTCGCGCGGCGCAGGCCCGATTCGATGCGAAAACGCCGCGAGACGCGGTCGTCGAGGTCGCGCGTGAAGGTCTGGAAGTTGTTGCGGCCGCGCTCCTTCGCCAGGTACATGGCGGCGTCGGCCTTGCGCAGCAGGGTGTTGGCGTCGTCGCCGTCGTGCGGTGCCACCGCAATGCCGATCGACACGCCCAGGTACAGTTCCTGCCCTTCAATATGGAAGGGCGCGCTGATGGCAGAGAGGATCCGCTCGGCCACGCGCCGCGTGCCGAGGCCGTCCAGCGCTTCGAGCATGACGACGAATTCGTCGCCCCCGAGACGCGCCACGGTGTCGGCTTCGCGCGCGCACGCCTGTAGCCGGGCCGCGACCTCGCGCAGCAGCATGTCGCCAAACTGGTGGCCGAGGGTGTCGTTGACGTTCTTGAAGCGGTCCAGGTCGAGGAACATGACCGAGACCCGCGTGCGGTTGCGCTGGGCCAGCGCCAGTGCGTGCTCCAGCCGGTCTTCCAGCGCCGAGCGGTTGAGCAGCCCCGTGAGTGTGTCGTGCGTGGCCAGATGCCGGATACGCTGCTGCGCCTCGCGGATCTGCGTGATATCGACCAGCGACACGAGCACCGAATACGGCGGCACGGGCGGTCCGGCCAGCCCGGCGCTGACCGTCCGGCCGCCATCGGCATACAGCGGCGTCCAGTTGCTCGACACCCACACGGTGCGCCCGTTCAGGCAATGCAGCCCAAAGATCTGGTTCAGCTGCGGCTGGCCGTCGGCCATGACTTCGCGGTCCGGCCAGTCGGCGGCGTGGATGGACGCCTCGAACTCGTCCACCGCCGAGTGCACCACCTCGGGCAGCGCGCGGCCAACCAGCTCGGCCACCGGCAAGCCCAGCAGCCGTGCGGCGCTGGGGTTGGCGTAGGTGACGCGGCGCTCGGCATCGCAGACGAGGATGCCCTCGGTCAGCGCATTGACCATCGAAAGCAGGTCCAGCTTCGGGCAGAACCCTTGCGGCTCGCCACGCGCAGGGCAGCCGTCCGGCAGTCCGTCAGCATCGGCAGACGAGTGATCGGCGCGGATGGAGAAAGGCAAGGGATTCACGACGACTTCCGGCAGGACAACGCAGTATGGGCGGGCCGCAACATCGGCACCTTCTGCCCACTACAACGGCACGCCCCGGCAAATCTTTCGGGCCAGCGTCACTTTTGTGACACGCGCGCCGTGCTGGGCGGCGCGAACATCGCATGGCGTCGTCGCCTCGTGCATTTTAAGTGGACTAAAAATCACTTATACGAAGGGACAGCCTGCGCCGGGGACACTGCAAACCCGCGAGATAGCCCGGATTGACCGCCTTTCTTGCCGGAATGAGCTGGACGCAGGTGAGGAAGAATGCCACTCGAGAACCCGACTCTGCATGTTCGCGAGCGGGCAAGACCACCCCCCTAGCTCTCGAGTGATCCCCATGGCCGAAGCCGCTGCCGCCAATACCGCACCCGCTCCCGCGCCCGCCAAGGGCGGCGCGACCAAGCTCCTGTTGATCATCCTGATCGTGCTTGTCCTCGTCGGCATGGGCGGCGCGGCCGCATGGTTCTTCCTGGGCGGCGGCAGCCACGCCGCTTCGGCCAGCGCGCCGGCCAAGCCGAAGGAGCCCGTGTTCGTCGCCATGGAGACGATCACCGTCAACCTGCAGCCCGAAGAAGGCAGCGACCGTTACCTGCAGATCGGCATCACGTTCAAGAGCTTCGACAAGCATGCCGAAAACGACATCAAGGCTTACACGCCCGAGCTGCGCAGCCGCATCCTGACGCTGCTGGCCAGCAAGACGCCGGCGGAGCTGTATCCGGCCGAAGGCAAGACCAAGCTCGCCCGGGACATCGTCGAGCAGTGCGAGCAGGTCTACAAGGCCGTCGGGAAGGAATCGCCGGTGGCGGACGTCCTGTTCACCAACTTTGTGATCCAGTGACATGCTCAAGGAAGAGTTTCTCTCCCAGGAGGAGATCGATGCGCTCCTCAAGGGCGTCTCCGACGAGGTAGACGAGGAACCTGCCGAGGCCGACCCTGCAGGTGTACGGGTCTACAACCTGGGCTCGCAGGAGCGCATCGTGCGTGGGCGCATGCCCACGCTGGAAATCATCAACGAACGCTTTGCGCGCAACTGGCGCATCGGGCTGTTCAACTTCATGCGGCGCAACGCGGAAATCTCCGTCGGGCCGGTGAAGGTGCAGAAGTACAGCGAGTTCATCCGCAACCTGGTGGTGCCGACGTCGCTGAACCTCGTGCACGTCAAGCCGCTGCGCGGTACGGCGCTGTTCGTGTTCGACCCCAACCTGATCTTCCTGGTGGTCGACAACCTGTTCGGCGGCGACGGGCGCTACCACATGCGCGTGGAAGGCCGCGACTTCACCGACGTCGAGCAGCGCATCATCCAGCGCATGCTGCAGCTCGTCTTCGAGCACTACGCCAAGGCGTGGCAACCGGTCTACCCGATCGATTTCGAATTCCTGCGCATGGAGATGCACACCGAGTTCGCCAACGTGGCCACGCCCAACGAGGTGGTGGTGACCACGAGCTTCAGCATCGAGCTGGGCAGCAATGGCGGCGACGTGCACATCTGCATGCCCTACACCATGATCGAGCCGATCCGCGACCGGCTCACGTCCGCCATCCAGGGCGAGGCGCTGGAAGTGGACAAGCGCTGGCTGCGGCTGCTGTCGCAGCAGGTGCAGACCGCCGAGGTGGAACTGATTGCCGACCTTGCCACGGCCCGGGTGCAGGTCTCGGACATCCTGAACATGAAAGTGGGCGACGTGATCCCGCTCGAACTGGATGATTTCGTGACCGCCAAGGTAGACGGCGTGCCCGTCATGGAATGCAACTACGGCACCTTCAACGGCCAATACGCGCTGCGGGTCAACCGCATGCTGAACATGAGCGGCAGCGAGCCTGCCACGGAGTCCGACGATGACAACTGAACCGACCATGAACGCCGACGACAACGTCGATGTCGAGATGACGATGGAAGAGGCCATGGCCCTGGAAGCGGCCCAGCGTGCCGCGGCCAGCCCGCCGGCCAGCGCACCCGCCGCGGCCCCCGGCGGCCCGAGCCCGGTCTTCAAGCCGCTGACCCCGGATGGCCTGGGCGCCGCCCAGCGCAACGACATCGACATGATCCTGGACATCCCCGTGCAGCTGACGGTGGAGCTGGGCCGCACCAAGGTGCCCATCAAGAACCTGCTCCAGCTGGCGCAGGGCTCGGTGGTGGAACTCGATGCACTGGCCGGCGAGCCGATGGACGTGCTCGTCAACGGCTACCTGATCGCCCAGGGCGAGGTGGTGGTGGTCAACGAGAAGTTCGGCATCCGCCTGACCGACATCATCACGCCGTCCGAACGCATCCGTAAGTTGAACCGTTAAGCCGCACCAGCGCGCCGTCAATCGGCACCCTGACAGCAACCAATGCTCCCCCCGGGCAAGGTGTTGAAATGAACCATGCAGTGGATTGGGCCCGCACCCTAGGCGGGCTGTTTGTAGTATTGGCGATGATCGTGGCGGCCGGCTGGCTGATACGGCGCCTGCAGCAGCGCGCGGGCATGGGCCCCGGCGGCCGTCGCACCCAGGTCATCACCGTGGTTGCGCAGCAGATGCTGGGCGCACGCGAGAAAGTGGTGGTCCTCGACGTGGAAGGCACGTGGCTCGTGCTGGGCGTCACGCAGCAGCACGTGCAGACGCTGCATACGCTGCCGCGCCCGGCGCAAGCGTCCACGGATGCACCGGACGACCATGCCGGCGACGGCACGCCCGGCACCGGCAAGCCGCCGCGCTTTGCCGACGCATTGTCCATCCAGCTCAAGCGCCACCTGACGGGGAAGCCGGAATGACCGTGCGCGCCGTCCTTCGTTGCCTCGCCGCAGCGGTGCTGCTCGGCGCGGCGCCCGCCGTGTTCGCGCAGGCCCAGCCCGGCCTGCCGCTGCTGACCGGCACGGCCGGCGGCCAGAGCTATTCGCTGCCGGTCCAGACGCTGATCTTCCTGACGTCGCTCGGCTTCCTGCCGGCCATCATCCTGATGATGAGCAGCTTCACGCGCATCATCATCGTGCTGTCCTTGCTGCGCCACGCACTGGGCACGCAGACCACGCCGCCCAACCAGGTGCTGATCGGGCTGGCGCTGTTCCTCACGTTCTTCGTCATGTCGCCCGTGCTCGACAAGGTCTACACCGACGCCTACGTGCCGCTGCGCGACAACAAGATCACCGTGGAGCAGGCCATGGACACGGCGGCCACGCCGCTGCGCCAGTTCATGCTCAAGCAGACCCGCGAGCCCGACCTCGCGCTCTTCGTGAAGATGGGCAACATGCCGCCGATCGCCACGCCGGAGCAGACGCCGATGCGCGCGCTCATCCCCGCCTTCGTCACGAGCGAGCTCAAAAGCGCATTCCAGATCGGGTTTGCCATCTTCATCCCGTTCCTGGTGATCGACATCGTGGTGGCGGCCGTGCTGATGTCGATGGGGATGATGATGGTCACGCCGTCGATCTTCTCGCTGCCGTTCAAGATCATGCTGTTCGTGCTGGTGGATGGCTGGCACCTGCTGCTGGGCTCGCTGGCCCAGAGCTTTGTGCAATAAGGAGGCACCGCCATGACACCCGAGTACGTTCTGAACATGGCCCGCCAGGCCATGCAGGTGGCCATGATGGTGGGCGCGCCGATGCTGCTGGTCTCGCTCGTCGTCGGCCTGCTGGTGGCCGTCTTCCAGGCGGCCACGCAGCTGAACGAGCAGACGCTGTCGTTCATCCCCAAGCTGCTGGCAGTGGCTGCCACCATGGTTCTGGCAGGCCCCTGGATCCTGGGCGTGATCGTCGATTACACGCGCGACCTGCTCACGAACATCCCGAACTACGTGAACTGACGCAGCCGCGCTGACGTCGCCGCCGCATCCGCCATGATCCAATTCACCGCCGCCCAGCTCAACGGCTGGATCGCCATGTACTGGTGGCCGCTGGTGCGCGTGCTGGCGTTCATTGCGATCGCGCCGCCGTTTGCCAACAGCGAAGTGCCGACGTCGATCAAGGTGGCGTTTGGCGTGGTGATCACGGTCGCGCTGGCGCCCATGCTCCCGGTGCCGGCGGGCGTGTCGGTCGGCTCGTACGAGGGGCTGTGGCTCACGCTGCTGCAGGTGGCGATCGGGCTGTCGCTCGGGTTTTGCGTGCAGCTCGTGTTTTCGGCCATCAGCGGCGCGGGCGAGTTGATGTCGATCCAGATGGGCCTGGGCTTCGCCTCGCTGCTGGACCCGCAGCAGACCGAGAGCAGCATGCTGCTGGGCCGCTTCATCGGCCTCACCGCCCTCACCGCATTCATTGCCGGCGACGGCCACCTGGTGCTGATGCATGCGCTGTTCGACAGCTTTACCGCCCTGCCCGTCTCGGCCGCGCCGCTGGCCAATCCGGGCTGGCAGACGCTGGCCGGCGCAGGAACGATGGTCTTTGCGCTGGCCGTGCGCATCGCCCTGCCGATCATCGCGATCATGATGGTCGTCAACCTCGCGTTTGCCGTGCTGTCGCGCACGGCGCAGGCGCTCAACCCGTTTGCCGTGGGCATTTCCGCCACGGTGGTGGTGGGCCTGATGCTCGTGATGGTGATGATGACCTCGCTGGCGCCCGTGGTGGAGCGCTCCGTCATGGACGCGCTGGAACTCGGTGGACGGGCATTTGGGCAGTTCGGGGCCCGCTGAGCATGCCCGCATCCCGGCTGCTTCAAAAAGACTAAAACGATCGTTTCATATCACCCCAATCGCGCGGAGCGGAATCATTTGGCAGCAACGGCGCCCGATTAAATGGCGCCGTAATGCGGCGGCGTGTTTTTACCGCGCCTGGGCGTTTGCCGCATTCGTCGCTTCTGTCATACGAAATCCCGCATGTGGTTGTTTTCCTAAGGGATTTTTCAGTATGATTCGGCCCGGGGTTGGGGAATAGCAAGCGTTCCGAAAGACAAATACCGGCCGGCATAACGGCCCGCGCGCTCACCCAGATCAATCGACAACAACGAGAGCGAATCGGGTCAAGGCAAACGTCGCGTGCATGCGCGATCCGCCAACCCCGCGCCGGGCGCCGCGCAGCATGCGGCCACGGCGGTGCTCCGCACGCGAACACCGATATGCCCGATTTGCACTGGACAATCCCGGTTGCTCGCTGGTCCTGCTGGCCTGCCATTGGTTCTGATTCGGCATCGTCTCCTGACATCGGTTTTATTGAGCCGATGGTCCGGCGCCGCCTGAGTTCGCTCTCAAAAAGCGCGCTCAAGGTCGCACACGATTGCGTGTCGGATGTGCCGAACGCGCGCATCGTGTTTGCCTCGCGCCATGGCGAGCTGCGCCGCACGGCCGGCATCCTGGCCGACATCGAAGACGGCCAGCCCGTCTCCCCCACCGCCTTCAGCCTGTCCGTACTCAATGCCATGACGGGCGTCTTCGGCATTGCACGCGGCGACGTTTCCGCGGCAATAGCCGTATCCGCCGGGCCCGCCACGCTTGGGCTGGGGTTGCTGGAGGCGCATGCGCAATACGTCTCGGACCCGAGTGCGCCGGTATTGCTCGTCTATGCCGATGAGCCGGCCGATGCGCGCTTCGGCACCGTGGCCGATGACGTGGACGCGTGCGCGCTCGCCATCCTCCTCGATGCCGCGGCGCCGGCCTCACTGGTGTGCTCGCATGGGTGTGCAGGCGCGTTGCCAGCGCCCGCAGGCGACATGGCCACGCAAAGCCGGGCAGTGCTGCATTGCCTGGAATCCCGCAGTTCCAGCGCCTGGCAACATGCCGGCGGCGCCTGGGCATGGCAATGGCGCGAGGGTGCATGGCAACCGCACTGACCACCCGCGTGAACACGGCCTGGCGCCTGGCGGCCACGGGGCTGGCCTTCACCGTCTTCGGCATCTGCGGACTGCTGTTCTCGATCGTCGTGTTTCCGCTCGCGTGGCTGTGGCCGCACCGGGCGTCGCGCCAGCGTACTGTCACCCTGGTCATCCACTGGTTTTTCCGCGCGCTGGTGCGGGCGCTGCAATGGCTTGGCGTGATGAAGCTCGACGTTCACGGCGCCGAGCAGCTGCGCAACGGCGGCCCGGCCATCGTGGTGGCCAACCACCCGACCTACCTTGACGTCATGGTGCTGCTGGCGCTGACGCCGCGCGCCTGCTGCGTGGTCAAGCATGCGCACTGGGGCAACCCGTGCTTCTGGGGCATCGTGCGCGCCGCCGAATACATCAGCAACGCCGATCCGGCCGAGCTTGTCGAAGCCGGCGCGCGGCAACTGGCCGCCGGCTACACGATGATCATCTTCCCGGAAGGCACGCGCAGCCCGGCCAAGGACCGCCTGCACCCGTTCTCGCGCGGCTTTGCGCACATGGCGCTCAATGTGGGCGCGCCCATCCTGCCAGTGCTGATGGACTGCGACCCGCCTGCCTTCACCAAGACCATGCGCTGGTACGACGTGCCGCCGCGCGCCTTCTGCATGAAGGTGGCCGTCCTGCCGGCCGTCAGCGCCGCACGGTACGTGCCCCCCGGCGCGCCGACGATGCTCGCGGCCCGGGCTCTCACCAACGGCATCGAAACCCACATCACCGACCACCTTCTGCAATATGGATTCCTTGAAGCTCGAAATTAAGCAGCTCCTGATCGAGGCGCTCGATCTGGAAGACATGACGCCCGCCGACATCGACGACGATGCACCGCTGTTCGACACGAACGGCATCGGTCTGGATTCCATTGACGCATTGGAAATCGGCATCGTATTGCGCAAGCGTTATCAATTGACGATTGCCGCCAACGACGAACACACACGCGAGCATTTTCGCTCGGTCAATACGCTGGCCGCACTGGTCAAGAGCCAACAATAATCCGCCGGGCATTGGCAACGGCAGATACAGGGAGAGAAAACACCATGACGGACACCGAGATCCTCGAACGCATCCGCGCCATTTTCAAAGAGAACTTCGACATTGCGCCGGAGCGCGTCACGCCCGAAGCGCATCTGTTTGAAGAGCTCGACCTGGACAGCATCGACGCGGTCGACCTGGCCATCAAGCTGCAGGAAATGACCGGCCGGCGCATCAAGCCGGAAGAGTTCAAGACCGTGCGCACGGTGGGTGACGTCATCGGCGCGGTCGAATCGCTGCTGGCGGCATAAGCCGATGCAAGCGCGGATGCAGACGCAACCGGCGCGCCAATCTGCAGCACTGCCCCACCGGACGCGCGCCGCTGCCCAGACGGCGCTGAAGGTCGCATACCCGCTCGTGTTGATCGGGGCCTGGCACTTCGGCACGCCGCGCTATGCGGGCGTCGCGCTGCTGGCGCTGCTCTGGCTGCAGCGGTGGATCGGCGCGGGCAGCGTGTCGTCGCTGCTGCGCCAGCTCACGCCGCTCGATTGGCTGATCGCCGGCACGCTCACGTGCACGTCGGCCGCGGTGGCCATTACCGACAGCGAGCGGCTGCTGCGCCTGTATCCGGCGCTGGTCAACGCGGGGCTGCTGCTGAGCTTTGCAGCCACGCTGCGCTCCGGCCCTTCCATGATCGAGAAATTCGCGCGCATGCGCCTGCCCCATCTGCAGCCGCGTGCCGTTCGTTATACCCGGCGCGTCACGCAGGTCTGGTGCGGCTTCTTTGCGCTCAACGGGCTGATGGCCGTCGTGGCCGCGCTGACGTGGTCGCGCGGCGCGTGGGCGCTGTACAACGGCGTCATCGCGTACGTGCTGGTGGGTGGCCTCATCGCGGCCGAGGCGGCGTTCCGTCATTGGGTCGTGCGCCCGCATGCGCCGCCATCGGAGGCTGCATGACTCCGCTCCATGCCTTGTTGTCGGCCGCGCGGCCCGACGATGCCCTGGTGTGCGTCGATGGCGGGCAACACATTGCCCATGGCGCCTTCCGTGCCCGCGTGGCCGCCTGGGCCGCCGCATTTGCCGCGCAGCCGGCTGCGCGCGTGGCGCTGTGCGTGGAAGACCCGTTCGCCTTTGCCTGCGCGCTGTTCGCGCTGTTCGCTTGCGGCAGGCACGTCGTGATTCCGGCCAGTGCCGCACCGGCCTACCTGGAGTCGCTCGCCGGTGCCTACGATGCGCTCGTCACCGATGCAGACCTCGCGGCCATCGGCCCGCACGCCGGCCCCCTCGCGTTCGATGCAGTCGACCGGCATGCGCCCATCACGCTGTACACGTCCGGCAGCACCGGCACGCCCAAACCGATCCAGAAGACGCTCGCGCAGTTCGACGCCGAAGTCGTGACCCTCGAGCAGCAATGGGGCATGCAGATCGGTACCGGCGCCGTGATGGCCAGCGTGCCGCATCACCATATCTATGGGCTGCTGTTCCGCGTGTTCTGGCCGCTGGCGGCCGGGCGTGCGTTCAGCCGGCAGACCGTCTCGGAGCCGGCTGCGCTGCAGCGCGCCCTTGCGGAGCAGCCGGTGGCGGCGTTGGTTTCGAGCCCGGCGCAACTGGCCCGTTGGCCCCAGCTGCCCGGCTTTGAGGGGCTGCCGCCCATGCCGGCGGTGTTCTCGTCCGGTGGGCCGCTGGATGCCGCAGCCGCCGCGGCCTTTGCCACTGCACACGGCAGCGCGCCCATCGAAGTGTTCGGCAGCACCGAGACCGGCGGCATCGCCTGGCGCCGCCAGGATCAGTCCCTCGCATGGCAGCCGTTTGCCAGCGTTGCCATCCGGCAGGAAGCCGACGGCGCGCTGGCCGTACGCTCACCGCATCTGCCGCACGACGATTGGCACCGCACCGACGACGCCATCGCCTTTGACGACAGCGGCCGCTTCATCCTGCGCGGCCGGCTCGATCGCGTCGTCAAGGTAGACGGCAAGCGCGTCTCGCTCCCCGAGATGGAGGACTGGCTCGGCACGCATCTGTTCGTGGCAAGGGCTGCCGCCGCGCTGCTGGCAGGGGCATCGCGCGAACGGCTGGGCGCACTGGTGGCGCTCACGCCGGCGGGCGTGGAAGCCCTGCGTACGCAGGGCCGCGTGGCGCTGGCAAAGACCTTGCGCCGTCACCTGTCTGCCTACACCGAGCCCACCCTGATCCCGCGCCGCTGGCGCTTCTGCATGGCACTGCCGGTGGATGCACGCGGCAAGCTGCCGGCGTCCGCCGTGGCTGCCGCGTTCCGCCCGGGCGCCGAAGGTTTCGAAACGCTCGCACACGTGAGCGACGCCGAGGGCGACCACTACGAACTGCGCGTCAGCCCGTCGTTGATCCACTTCGAGGGGCACTTCCCCGGCCTGCCGATCCTGCCCGGCGTGGTGCTGATCGACTGGGCCATACGCCTGGCAGCGGCCCGCAATCCGGCGGTGCGCGCGGTCACCTCGGTCGATCAGCTGAAGTTCATGGCGCCGGTGCCCCCGGGCGCGGTGGTGTCACTGCGTCTTGCGCACGAGCCGGAGCGCTGCCGCGTGCGTTTTACCGCCCGTCTGGGCGCGCGGGAGTGCGCGTCGGGCGCATTCGTCCATCAGGCCCATCGGGAGGCCGCGTGAACCCGCGCACCGCCATCGTCATCCCTATCTACAACCACAAGGACGCCATCGGCAACACGGTTGCGCACCTGGCGGTGCATGGGCTGCCGATCTTCATCGTCGATGACGGCAGCGATGCGGCCACGCAAGCCGTGCTGACCGCGCTGGCCCGGCAGTATGCATCGCAGGTCACGCTGCTGCGCCTGCCCGTGAACGGCGGCAAGGGCGCCGCCGTGATGGCCGGCCTGCGCGCCGCGTACGCCGCCGGCTACACGCACGCGCTGCAGATCGATGCCGACGGCCAGCACGATGCGGCCGACGTGCCGCGCTTCCTGGCCGCGGCCGCAGCCTCGCCCGACGCCGTCATCCTCGGCAGCCCCGTTTACGACGACAGCGTGCCCAAGGCGCGCCTTTACGGACGCTACGTCACGCACGTGTGGGTATGGATCGAGACGCTGTCGTTCGACATCCGCGACTCGATGTGCGGCTTCCGCATCTACCCGCTGGCGCTGGCCTGCAAGCTGATCGACGACGTGGCGCTGCCCACGCGCATGGATTTCGACATCGAGATCCTTGTACGCCTGCACTGGCGCCGCGCGCGCATCGTCACGCTGCCCACGCGCGTGACGTACGAGCCGGGCGGCCTGTCGCACTTCGATGTCCTGTGGGACAACGTCCGCATCAGCAAAAGCCACACGCGCCTGGTGGCCGGCATGCTGGCGCGCCTGCCCGTGCTGCTGGCGGGCAAGTTCCTGCCGCGCTGGCGCCATCCCGCCGCCTCCGGCGCACAGCAAGGCTGGTGGCGCATGGCCGAGCGCGGCAGCCGGTTGGGCATGCAGTTCCTGGCGCTGAGCTGCCGCGTGTTCGGCACGCGCTTCACCTCGCTGTGGCTGTACCCGATCGTTGCGTACTTCCTGCTGACGGGGCGCACCGCGCGGGAGGCCTCGCGGCAGTATTTCGCGCGGCTGCATGCGTCGATGCCGAGCGCGGGCCTGCCGCAGCCGGGATGGCTGACCTCGTATCGCCACATGATCGCGTTTGCGCAATCGGGGCTCGACAAGCTCGCCGCGTGGTCGGGCCAGGTCAAGAGCGAGCGCGTGCGCTTCGATGACCCGTCCGCGTTCGAGGCGCTCGTCGCCAGCGGGCGTGGCGCGCTCGTGATCGGCGCACACCTGGGCAACCTCGAGATGACGCGCGCGCTGGCCGCCCGCAACGGCCACGCCAAGGTGACGGCGGTCGTCTACACCGAGCATGCACAGCGCTTCAACCACGTACTGGCGCAGGCGCATCCCGATGTCGTCTCGCACCTGATGCAGGTGACGGATTTCGGCCCCGCTACGGCCATGCTGATGCAGGAACGCATCGACGCAGGCGAGCTGCTCGTCATCGTGGGCGACCGCGTGCCGGCGCACGAATCCGGCCGCACGGTGCAGGCGCGCTTCCTCGGTGCATCGGCGCAGTTTGCGCAGGGGCCGTACGTGCTCGCGCACGCGCTCGGTTGCCCGGTCTATCTGTTTTTCTGCCTGAAGCACGGGCAGAACCACACGCTGTATTTCGAGCCGTTCGCCGAGCGCATCGAGCTGCCGCGCGCCGAGCGTGCACGCCATCTTGGCGCCCTGGCCCAACGCTACGCCGAGCGGCTGGAGCACTACTGCCGCAAGGCCCCTTTCCAATGGTTCAACTTCTTCGATTTTTGGGCGAGCCCCAAGAAGGATGCCGCCCATGGCTGAACACGATCTGAACGTACCCGCGCCAGCGCACGCGGCGGCCGGCGAGCACCCCGTTGTGATCGGCAACCGCCGCCTGACGATCGAAGACGTGGTCGCCATTGCGCATGGCCGGCAGCCGGTGCGGCTGAATGCCGATGCCGCCTGGCGCGATCGGATCGAGCGCGGCGCGCGATTCCTGCGTGAACGGCTGGCCGACGGCGCGACCATCTATGGCGTCAACACCGGCTATGGCGATGCCTGCCAGGTGAGCGTGCCGATGGCGCTGGTCGAGGCGCTGCCGCTGCAGCTCACGCGCTACCACGGCTGCGGCATGGGCCGCCATCTCGAGCCCGCCGAAACGCTGGCCGTGGTGGCCGCCCGGCTGAACTCGCTCGCGCACGGTTATTCCGGCGTGCGCTACGTGCTGCTGCAGCGCCTGGCCGACCTGATCAACCATCGCATCCTGCCGCGCATTCCCGCCGAGGGCTCGGTGGGCGCGAGCGGAGACCTGACGCCGCTGTCATACGTGGCCGCCGCACTCGTTGGCGAGCGCGAGGTGCTCTTCAACGGCCAACTGCAGCCCGCCGCCGGCGTATGGCAGCAGTTGGGCCATCCGCCTATCACGCTGGCCCCGAAGGAGGGGCTGGCGCTCATGAACGGCACGGCGGTGATGACAGGCCTCGCATGCCTGGCCTACACGCGGGCCGAGCAGCTGGTGCGCCTGTCGTCCCGGCTGACGGCCCTGGCCACCGTGGCGCTGGACGGCCGCGCGGCGCACTTCCACCCGACCATCTTTGCGGCCAAGCCGCATGCCGGTCAGGCAGAGGTCGCCGCCTGGATTCGCGCCGACCTGGCCGACTGGGACGACACCTCCGCGCACCGGGTGCAAGACCGCTACTCGATCCGCTGTGCGCCGCACGTCATCGGGGTCGCACGCGATGCGCAGTCGTGGATCCGCCGCGACATCGAGAACGAACTCAACAGCGCCAACGACAACCCCCTGATCGACCCGGATGCACAGGAGGTCCTGCACGGCGGCAACTTCTACGGCGGCCACATCGCGTTTGCGATGGACGCCCTCAAGACGGCCGTTGCCAACCTGGCCGACCTGATGGACCGCCAGATGGCGCTGCTGGTGGACGACAAGTTCAACAACGGCCTGCCGCGCAACCTGTCGGGCGCCACGGCAGAACGTGCGCCGATCAACCACGGCTTCAAGGCCGTGCAGATCTCGTCGTCGGCATGGACGGCCGAGGCGCTCAAGCACACCATGCCGGCCAGCGTGTTCTCGCGCTCCACGGAGGCGCACAACCAGGACAAGGTCAGCATGGGCACGATTGCCGCGCGCGACTGCCTGCGTGTGCTGGAGCTGACGGAGCAGGTGGCGGCCGCGCACACGCTCGCGGCGGTGCAGGCCGTGCGGCTGCGCTGCCGCCTCAATCCATCGACGCAGGTGCCCGCTCCGGTGCAAGCCTTCATCGACCGCGTGGGCGCGCAGTCGGGGTTCGTGGAAGAAGACCGCCCGCTCGAAGCCGAGCTGCGCGCGCTCACGCTCGCCATCGAGCGCGGCGAACTTATCGAAGGGGACGCCCATGACCGCCCGTGACCTGCCGCCCGGCCATCCACCGCTCGCCGCCAGCGCCCGCGTGGAGGTACCCTTTCACGACGTCGACGCCATGGACGTCTGCTGGCACGGCCACTACCTGAAGTACTTCGAAATCGGCCGTGCCGCGCTGCTGCGCCGCTTCCACCATGACTACCGCGACATGCGCGAGTCGGGCTTCCTGTGGCCCGTGGTGGAGGCGCACCTGAAGTACATCAAGCCGGCCACTTACGGCCAGCAGATCGAGGTGTGCGCCACGCTGGTCGAATACGAGAACCGGCTGAAGATCGCCTACGAGATCGTCGACTGCGCGTCGGGCACACGCCTGACCAAGGGCTACACCACGCAGGTGGCGGTGTGCGCGCGTACCGGTGAGCTGCAGTTCGTGTCGCCGCCTGTGTTGATTGAACGTGTGGAGCGTGCATGGCTGGGCTGAACGACACCATGCGCGCGTGCCTGGCCGCCCTGGCCCTGGCCATGAGCGCGCTCGCTGGCGCGGCCCCAAGCGAGGCGCCGCAGGAAAGCGCACTCGTCTCGCAAGTGGCGGCGCAGCTCGCACAAGCCCGGGGCGTGCGCGCGCAGTTCGTGCAGACGCAGACCCTGCAAGCCCTGCAGAAGCCGCTGGTGAGCAGCGGCACGCTGCTGTTCGTGCGCGACCAGGGCGCGATCTGGCGCATCGAGCAGCCGACGCGCATGACGTACGTGATGACCGACGCCGGCGTCACCACGCTCGATGCCAACGACAAGCCGATGGCACGCGGCACCCGCAACGCCGCCGGCGTGGCACAGGTGTCGCGGATGATGCGCGCGATGCTGGCGGGCGACCTGTCGGCGCTGTACTCGCAGTTCAGCGTCAACGCACAGGGCAACGCCAGCCGCTGGCAACTGAAGCTCACGCCGGCCCAGCCGCAGTTGGCGCAAGCGCTGCGCGGGCTCGACCTGGCCGGCGACACCTATGTGCGCAGCATTCGCATCCGCTCGGCCAATGGCGATGAAACGCGCATCGACTTCACCGGCAGCACGCGCGTGGACGCGCCCTCCGCGGCCGAACGCACCCTGTTGGGGGCGCCCTGATGGCGCAAGAGCTGGCGCTGCGCACTTCGAGCCCGTCCGCCTGGGCCGTTCGTCTCGGCTGGCTGGCGGCCGTGCTGATCGCGCTGGTCTACTGCGGCGTGCGCCTGCACGGCGGCGCCGCGCTGCAGACGAACCTGCTCGCGCTGCTGCCCGCCACGGAAGTCGACCCCGTCGCCGAGAAAGCCGTCGACACGCTTGCCGCATCGCTGGGCGATCGCACGGTCTTCCTCGTCAGCAGCCGCAACGCCATGCACGCCAAGGCGGCGGCGCTGCAGCTCGGTGCCGACCTCAAGCGCAGCACGGCGTTTCGCAACGTCATCGCCGAGTTGCCGCCGTTCGATGCGGGCCAGATCACGCGGTTCTACCTGCCCTATCGGTTCGGGCTGCTCGCGCCCGGCGATCGCGCCGCGCTGGATGCCGGCGGCACGGCCTTGCCGGCGCTGCTCGCGCAGCGGCTCTATGCACCGGTGGAAACCGGCCTCAGCGCACCGCTGGCCGACGATCCGTTCGGCTGGCTTGGCCATTGGCTGGCCGATCTGCCGTTGGCCACCACGCGGCTCGAACTCGAAGACAACTTCCTCCTCGCCCGGCACGGCGGCACGACGAGCGTGCTCGTCACCACCACGCTCGGGGCCTCTGCTTACGACGCACAAACGCAGGCCGAGGTGCGCGCCGCCGTCGCCCAGGCGGAGCAGTCGCTGGCGGACACCTTCCCGGATGTGACGCTCGCGCGCACCGGCGCCGTGTTCTACGCGGCCGCGGCGCGCCATGCGTCGGAGCAGGAGCTGCATCGCATCGGCATCGTCTCGGCCCTCGGCATTGCGGTGCTGATGCTGTGGGTGTTCCGCTCGCCGCGCTTTCTGGTGCTCGGGTTTGTGTCGACCGGTATCGGCATCGTGTTCGCGCTGGCGGCCACGCTGCTGGTCTTCGGCAAGCTGCATCTGCTCACGCTGGTATTCGGTGCCAGCCTGATCGGCGAGGCGGTGGACTACTCCATCCAGTATTTTGTCGGCCATCTCGGTGCCGAGGCCGGACACGATGCGCGGCGCAGCGCGCGCAACGTCCGCCCGGCGCTGGTCGTTGCGCTGGCCACCAGCCTGCTGGGCTACGCGATCCTTGTCGGCGTGCCGTTTCCGGCGCTGCGCCAGATTGCATGCTTTGCCATCGCGGGAATCGGGGCCGCGTTCCTGTCGGTGGTTTCGCTGCTGCCGGCGCTGCTGGCGAATGCGCCGCGGCAGTCGCAGCGGTCTTACCGCGGCGCGGCACGCTGGCTGTCCGGCTGGCAGACCGCGCTTGCCCACCGCGGCACGTGGCTGTGCCTGGCCCTCGTTGCCGCAGCCGCGGTGCCCGGCTGGCTGCGCCTGACCAGTGACGACGACATCCACCTGCTGATCCAGCGCGACCCCGAGCTTGCACGGCAGGAAGCCGTGGTGCGCGAGGCCATTGGCGTGGAAAACAACACGCAGTTCTTTGTCGTGAAGGGCGATTCTGCCGAGCAGGTCCTGCAGCGTGCCGAGGCCCTGCAGCGCCGGCTGGAAGGGCCCGTTGCGGGCGCGGCGCTCAAGGGCGTGCAGTCCATCACGCAGTTCGTGCCGTCAGCGCGCCGGCAGGCTGAAGACCGTTCCCGCCTGGCCCAGCGCGTCTTTGCCGACCCGCAAGCCCTGCGTGCCACGCTCACCGATGCCGGTTTCCGCCCCGACATCGCCGCAGGCTACATCCACGCGTTCGAGCGTGCCACCGGCAGCCCGCTCACGGTGGATGCGTGGCTGGCCACGCCGTGGTCGCAGCCGTACCGCCACCTGTGGCTCGGCCAGGTGGCAAGCCCGGAGGCGCCTGCGGTCTTCGCCGCGATCGTCATTCCGGTCGGAGCCATGGCGTCGCAACTGCCGGCGCTGGCTGCGCTGGCCGATGCCGATGCCGGCATCCGCTTCGTCGACAAGCCGGCCAGCGTGGCACGGCTGTTTGCCGCGTACCGCGTGGACAGCGGCTGGTGGCTGGCGGGCGCGCTCACGCTGATCCTGGCGCTGTTCTGCGTGCGCTACGGCGTGGCCGCCGGCGTGCGCGTGACGCTGCCGGTGGTCTGCGCCGTCGGCCTCACGTTTGCGGTGTACGGCTACGCGGGCATTGCGCTGAACCTCTTCCACTGGCTCGCGCTGATGCTGGTGCTGGGCGTGGGCGCGAACTACGCCGTCTTCCTGCGCGAGGGCTGCGTGCGCGATCCTGCGAACATTGGCGGCGTGTGGGTGGGCGTGCTGCTCTCGGCGGCCACCACGCTGCTGTCGTTTGGCCTGCTGGGCACGAGCGCCATGCCGGTGCTGCGCAGCTTTGGCATGACGCTGGCCCTGGGCATCGTCATTGCGGTGGCGCTGGCGCCGCTCGGCATGCCGCCGAGGCTGCCGCACTCGAAACATCGATCCTCATGACTGCTTCTTCAGCTTCCGTCTACCTGCACGCGCTGGGCATGGTCAACGCGCTCGGCGATGACGTGCCGGCCATCCGCCGCAACCTGGAAGCCGGACACGCGCCGGGCATGATCGCGGCCGAGCGCCCGGACGGCACGGCCGCCATCGTCGGGCGCGCCCAGGCGGCGCTCGAACTTGCGCCGCCCGAACACCTGGCTGCCTACGATTGCCGCAACAACCGTCTGCTGCTTGCCGCAGTCGCGCAGATCCGGCCCGCGCTGGAGGCCGCCCGCGCGCGGTACGGCGCGCACCGCATCGGCATCGTGCTCGGCACCAGCACGTCGGGCATCGACGCGGCAGAGGCGGCGCTGCGCCATGCCAGGGTGCACGGTGCGCTGCCTGCGGCCTTCGACTATCGGCAGATGGAAATCGGCACGCTGGCGCCGTTCGCCGCTGCCGCGCTCGGCACCACGGGCCCCGCCTATACGGTGTCGACCGCGTGCACATCCAGTGCCAAGGCGTTCGCTTCGGCGCGCCGCCTGCTGCAGCTGAACCTGTGCGATGCGGTGATCGTGGGTGGCGCGGATTCGCTGTGCGAGCTGACGCTGCAGGGCTTCGCCTCATTGGAATCGACCAGTGCCGCACGCACCAACCCGATGAGCCGCAACCGCGCGGGCATCAACATCGGCGAAGGGGCGGCGGTGTTCCTGATGAGCCGCGAGCCCGGCCCCGTGCGCCTGGCGGGTGTGGGTGAATCGAGCGACGCGCACCACATTTCCGCGCCCGACCCGACCGGCGCCGGTGCCGAGCGCGCCTTGCGTGCTGCGCTGTCCGATGCCGGCATCGGGCCCGACGCCATCGGCTACGTCAACCTGCATGCCACTGCCACGCGCAAGAACGACGAGATGGAAGCCCACCTCATGGCGCGGGTCTTTGCGCACGGTGTGCCCACCAGCGGCACCAAGCCCTTCACGGGGCACACGCTGGGCGCGGCGGGGGCGACGGAGCTCGGCTTCGCATGGCTGGCTCTTGCGGACGATGCCACCGCCCTGCCGCGCCACCTCTGGGACGGCGAGGCCGACCCCGCGCTGCCCGCACTGGACCTGATCCAAGACACGCGCCGCCTGGCCGCCGGGCAGTACGTGATGAGCAATTCGTTCGCGTTTGGCGGCAGCAACGCGAGCCTGATCCTGGGCCGGGGATGAACATGACCGATGCCGAACTGAGTGCCCTGCCCATCGAGTCCATCCTGCCCCATCGCGGCACCATGCTGCTGCTCGCGGGGGTGGACGCGTGGGACGACGAATCGCTCGCGGCGACGGCCCATGTGGACCCGGCCGCCTGGTATGCCGACGCGGAGGGCAACATGCCCGCGTGGATCGGCATCGAGCTGATGGCGCAGGCCATTGCTGCGCACGTCGGCCTGCTGTCGATGCGCAACGGCCAGCCAGCGCGGCCGGGCGTGCTGCTGGGCTCGCGCAGGGTCGAAGCGGCCGTACCGGCCTTCCCGCACGGCCGGCCGCTGCGCATCGAGGCGCGTGAACTGCTGCGCAGTGCTGAGGGCCACGGGGCCTACGAGTGCACAATCCGCAGTGAGGGCGAACCTTTGGCCAGCGCCGTCATCAAGGTGTACCAGCCGACCGATTTCCAAGCATTCATTGAAGGGAGTTTCACAGCATGAGCCGCCGTGTTCTTGTGACGGGTGCGAGCCGCGGCATCGGCCGCGCCATCGCTTATCAGCTGGCGTCGGACGGGTTCGACGTCTCGGTGCATTGCCGCAGCGGCCGCAGCGAGGCCGACGCCGTGGTGGCCGGCATCCAGGCGCAGGGCGGCACGGCCCGCGTGCTGCAGTTCGACGTGCGCGACCGCAGCGCCTGCCGCATCCACCTGGAAGCCGATGTGCAGGCGCATGGGGCCTACTACGGCATCGTCCTGTGCGCCGGCGTCACGCGCGACGCGGCCTTCCCCGCCCTCACGGACGAAGACTGGGACATCGTGCTCGAGACCGGCCTGGACGGCTTCTACAACGTCGTGCACCCGCTGACCATGCCGATGGTGCGTGCGCGCAAGGGCGGCCGCATCGTCACCATTGCGTCCGTCTCGGGCGTGATGGGCAACCGAGGGCAGGTCAACTACAGTGCCGCCAAGGCCGGGCTGATCGGGGCGACCAAGGCACTGGCGGTGGAACTGGCCTCGCGCAACATCACCGTCAATTGCGTGGCGCCGGGGCTGATCGAAACCGAGATGCTGTCGCAGGTCGAACACCTGGACCACGCACTGCAGACCGTGCCGATGAACCGCATCGGCCAGCCAGCGGAGGTGGCGGCGGTGGTGGGCTTCCTGATGTCGGATGCCGCTTCGTATGTGACGCGCCAGGTCATTGGCGTCAACGGCGGGATGATCTGATGAAGCGCGTCGTTGTGACCGGCATGGGCGGCGTCACCGCCCTGGGCTCCGAGTGGAGCGAGATCCAGTCGGCCATCGAGCAGGGACGCAATGCCGTGCGCCGCATGCCCGAGTGGGATTACTTCGACACCCTGCATGCGCGCCTGGCGTGCCCGCTGCCCGCCTTCACCACGCCGCCGGAATACCCGCGCAAGAAGACACGCTCGATGGGGCCGGTGTCGGTGTATGCGGTGCGCGCAAGCGAGCTGGCGCTGGCCGATGCGGGCCTGAGCGGCGACACCTCCATCGCCGATGGCCGCATGGGTGTCGCATACGGTTCGTCGTCGGGCTCGGTGCAGCCGATCCGCGCGTTCGGCAGCATGCTCGATACGGGCTCGATGCAGGGCGTCACGTCGAACAGCTACGTGCAGATGATGCCGCACACGGCGGCCGTGAACGTGGCGCTGTTCTGGGATCTGAAAGGCCGCATCATCCCTACTTCGTGCGCGTGCGCGTCGGGCAGCCAGGCCATCGGCTATGCGTACGAAGCCATCGCCACCGGCAAGCAGATGATGATGCTGGCCGGCGGCGCCGAAGAGCTGTCCGCGCCGGCCGTCGCCGTGTTCGACACGCTGTACGCCACGAGCACGCGCAACGATGAACCGCACCTGACGCCGCGCCCGTTCGACAAGGCACGCGATGGCCTGGTCGTGGGCGAAGGCGCAGCCACGCTGGTGCTCGAAGACTACGACCACGCCGTTGCGCGCGGCGCGCGCATCCACGCGGAGGTGGTCGGCTTCGGCTGCAACTCCGACGGCGCGCACATGACGCAGCCCACCGCCGCCACCATGAGCCAGGCCATGCGGCTCGCGTTGCAGGACGCGCGCCTGTCACAGGACGCCATCGGCTACGTCAACGCGCACGGCACCTCGACCGACCTGGGCGACGTGGCCGAAAGCCAGGCCACGGCCGAGGTGTTTCGCCCGACCATGCCGATCAGCTCGCTCAAGAGCTACATCGGACACACGCTGGGCGCATGCGGCGCCATCGAGGCGTGGTGGACGATCGAGATGATGAAGCGCAACTGGTATGCCCCGACGCTCAACCTCGAGCACGTCGACCCGGCCTGCGCGCCGCTGGACTACATCGCCGGCAGCGCACGCCGCATCGACGCCGACTACGTGATGAGCAACAACTTCGCGTTCGGCGGTATCAACACGTCGCTGATCTTCAAGCGCGTCGGCTGATGGCCAGTGCTTCGCGCCCCCCCGCTGCGCAGGAACGTGTGGTCGTGACGGGCCTGGGCATCGTGTCGTGCCTGGGCAATACGCTCGACGCGGTTTCGGCGGCCCTGCGCGAAGGGCGCTGCGGCCTCTCGCACGTACCGGCCTGGCAGGCGCTCGGGTTGTCGAGCCAGGTGGCCGGTGTTGCGTCCATTGACGACGAACCGCCGTTTGCGCGCAAGTTCGATCGCTTCATGGGCCAGACCGCGCGCCTGGCGTGTCACGCGGCGCGCAAGGCCATTGACGATGCGGGTCTGGATGCCGCCGCCCTGCAATCGGGCCGCGCCGGTGTGGTGGCCGGATCGGGCACGGGTGCGCTTGCGGCCTACGACGCGGCGCTGGACGTGGCCCGCACGCGCGGCGTGGAACGCGCCTCGCCCTACATCGTGCCGCAGGTCATGAGCAGCACCGTGTCGGCCAACCTTGCGCAGATGTTCGAGCTGGGCGGCATCAGCTACTCGCCGTCGTCTGCATGCACCACGTCGGCATTGGCGATCGGCCAGGCGGCGCAGTGGATCCGCTCGGGCCAGCAGGACATCATGCTGGCTGGCGGCGCGGAGGAGCTGCACGACAGCTACGCGCTGTTCTTCGACGCCATGGGTGCGCTCTCGCACGCCACGGCCGACGCGCCCGAGCGCGCATCCCGGCCCTACGACGTGGCGCGCGACGGCTTCGTGCTCGCGTCCGGCGCCGGCATGCTGGTACTGGAATCGCTGGCCCATGCGCGTGCACGCGGCGCCCGCATCTATGCCGAGCTGACGGGTTTCGGACAAAGCACCGATGTCGGCTCGATGGTATCGCCGCGGGCGCACGGCATCGCCCGCGCGCTGCGCAGCACGCTTGCCGAGGCGGGCGCGCCGCCGGACTACATCAACACGCATGCCCCGTCCACCCCGGCGGGCGACGCGGAAGAGCTGCTGGCGCTGCAATCCGTGTTTGGCGCTGAAGTGCCGCCGTTCTCGTCCACCAAGGGCCTGACCGGCCACCCGCCGGGCGCAGCAGGCGCACACGAAGCCATCTATACCTTGCTGATGATGCGCGACGGCTTCATCGCCGGTTCGGCCGGCATCGACACGCCCGACCCTGCCGTCGCGGGTCTGCCCCTGGTGCGGCAGGCACGCGCGGCGCGCATCGGGCGGGCGCTGTCGATTTCATTCGGGTTCGGCGGCAGTTGCGCCGGGCTGATGTTCGACGCCGTCAACGGCGCCTTTGATTCTTGACGTACCAACCACAGGGAGTGCCCTTCATGAAGACCCAACTGCTGCTGGCCGCATGCGCCGCGATGCTTGCCCAGGCTGCCCATGCGCGCACCGAAGTCATGACGTATCCGCTTCAGCCCGTGCTGCAATCGCAGCAGTTCGCGCCCGGCGTGGCGCTGTACTTCGGCAACCAGCCGCACCCGGCCGTGGTGAACACGTTCGGAGAAGTCACCAAGTCGTCGCACCCCGCGCGCAAGACCGCCACGGAGGTCGAGATCTGCAACGCCACGCTGGCCGACGCGCTGCGCCAGCTCGCCAATGCCGCGCACGACCGTGGCGCCAATGCGGTCATCAACATCAAGACGTGGTTCCACTCGACCGTGAGCAACGACCCGAGCAACTACACCTGCGGCGTCAGCGGTGTGTCGGCGGCACTGCGTGTGAGCGGCGAGCTGGTCACCGTGGAAGCTTCGAAATAATCGTGCGTCGCCCGTTCCCTCAACCCGCCATACCGACAACAAGGAGTCTGGAATGAAACGTCACCTGATGCTGGCCGCCGTGTGCCTGGCCACGATGAGCAGCGCCGCCCTGGCCCGCAACGATGTCGCCACGTATTCGATCGATGCGGCACTCAAGAGCGAAGGCTCCGACAAGGTCGGCAGCGACATCGCGCTGGTCTTCGCGGGCCAGAATCACGCGCCGGTCGCCAAATCGATGGGCGAGATCGCGACCAACAAGAAGACCAACGGCGTCGGGCGCAGCGATGAAGCCGCATGCCAGTACGTGTTCCTGTCGGCCGTGCTGGCGCTGCAGGAGCGTGCGCGCCAGATGGGCGGCAACGCGGTCATCAACATCAAGAGCAACTACAAGAACAACCTGACCGAGAGCGCGACGGAATTCACCTGCGGCTCGGGCGCCCTCATGTCGGGCGTGGCCCTCAAGGGCGAGGTCGTGACGCTGAAGAAGTAAGACGCCAACCGCGGTTGCAGGCCGAAGCCTTCGGCCCGCAACGCTCAGGCGGCAGGCTTGGTGGCGGCGACGTTGACGAGCGTCTCGCGCCGCTTGCCCGGCTTCGGATGGTGCAGGCCGAGGCGTTCGAACAGGCCGAAGTCGGTGGCCCGGCTCCACCACAGATAAGGCAGCGAGATATTGCGCTGTTCAAATTCAAAACCACCGGCACGCAGCATTTGCAGATAACCGTCGGCGCTTTTCTGAACATGCATCGGATGCCGGAACAACAAACGAATCACCCACGATTTGATATACGCGTCGGTCGATTCGGCAAACAGCAGCACGCCACCCGGTTTGAGGATGCGGCGGAATTCAGCGAGCGCGCGCTCCTGCTCGACGAGATGATGGAACGTCTGATGACAGAACACGATATCGGCGCACGCATCGGGCAGCGGCAGCGCGGCACAGTCGCCATGGAGCACATCGACCGGCACCCTCAGCGCATCGGCGGCCCGGCGCGCGGCCTCCAGCGACGGCGCGTGGCAATCCACCCCAACGATGCGCGCGGGAGCAAACGCTTGCTCGAGCAGCCGGAACGAAATGCCCTGGCCGCAACCGACATCCACCAGAACCGGTGCCGCCGGCAGCGGCGTGGTGATCAGGCGCTGAAGGTCCCGAATGGCGACGCGCAGGACATGGTGCTCCCACGTGTACGTGCGCAGAAACCAGATGCCGAATGCGGTCTCGGGCACAAAAGAACCCACATGCGCAGGCGTTGAAGCGGTTTCCATAGGAATTGAAATGGCGTTGATCTTGAATCAGCGCGGGTATCCAGGGCTGGCGCATTGTACCGACAATGCATGCCGGTTTTCAAAGCGGAACGTACGACGTAAGCTCCCCCGTTAATTAGCCGGCGGCCAGCGGCCAAAAGACAGCGATATTCACCAACGATAATGCTCTCCACCCAACAACCCATCGAACAGCACGAACACGTTGACGTCGCGATCATCGGCGCGGGCCCGTCCGGCGCGGTGGCCGCGGCGTTGCTGCGGCAGGCCGGGCGCAACGCGCTGGTGCTCGAGCGCCAGCATTTTCCGCGCTTCTCCATCGGCGAAAGCCTGTTGCCGCAAAGCATGGCGTACCTCGAGCAGGCGGGCATGCTGCAGGCCGTGGTCGAGGCCGGATTCCAATACAAGAACGGCGCGTATTTCGTGCGTGGCGACAAGCATGCGTCGTTCGACTTTCGCGACAAGCATTCCGCCGGCTGGGGCACCACATACCAGGTCGAACGCGCGGTGTTCGACCAGACGCTGATCCGCTGCGCGGCGGACCAGGGCGCTGAAGTGCGCTTCGGCCACACCGTGCGCGCCATGCAGCCGGGCGACGCTCCCGTGCTGGAGGTCGAGGACGAAGCCGGCAACGCCTATGCCGTGCATGCCGGTTTCGTGCTCGATGCGAGCGGCTTCGGCCGCGTGCTGCCGCGACTGCTGAATCTCGAAGCCCCGACCGGCATGCCGACGCGCGCGGCGCTCTTCACGCATGTGCGCGACGCCCTGCCCGCCGGCAGCACCGACCGCGACAAGATCTGCGTGGCCGTCCACCCTGAGCGCCGCGACGTCTGGTACTGGATGATTCCGCTGGCCAACGGGCGCTCGTCGGTCGGCTGCGTGGCCGAGGCGGGCTTCCTCGATGTGGCGGAAGCCCAGCGCGAAGCAACGCTGCGCAGCCTCATCCGCGCAGAGCCCAACATCGCCGCGCTGATCGGCGATGCGCCGTTCCTGATGCCGGTGCGGCAGATCGGCGGCTATGCGGCCAACGTCGAGCGGCTGTATGGGCCCGGCTATGCGCTGCTCGGCAACGCGGGCGAGTTCCTGGACCCGGTGTTCTCCTCGGGCGTGACGATCGCGCTGCGCTCGGCAGAACTCGCCACGCGCGTGCTGCTGCGCCAGCTCGATGGCGAAACCGTGGACTGGCTCGCCGACTACGACAAGCCGCTGCGCAAGGGCGTGAATACCTTCCGCGCGTTCGTCGACCGCTGGTACACGGGGGAGCTTCAGGACATCATCTTCCACCCGCGGCACTCGCCCGGCATCCGCCGCATGATCAGCGCGATCCTGGCCGGCTATGCGTGGGATGAAACGAATCCGTTCGTGGCCGACCCGGTACGGCGGCTCAATACACTCCATGAAGTCTGCAGAATCGAAGCGGCCTGAGATGCGGGCCCGCGCCAACGGCCGTCCCACGGGCGGATGACGCAGACAGGCTGCGCACCGTGGTCGCCGGAACGGCCATCGCGTTGCCGGTCGTCCTCGGCTGAGCCGTTGCGATCGGACTGGTATTGGGCTGAGCGGCGCGCCTACCGCCCGCGCGCCACCAGATCGTCCACCACCGGCACCACGGCCAGCAGCATCAGGATCGATGCCAGCGGAATCGTTGCCGCATAGCCGAGGTGCTTGAACCCCAGCGCGCCGGCCACGCCGCCCACGAAGAACATTGCCAGCAGCGATGCGAGCAGCCGCAGCTTGGGCCGGTTGGCGACCACGGCCGGCAGGTTGTGGTGGCCGTGGTTCCAATACAGCGCCTTGCCGATCTCGATGCCGATATCGGTGGCCAGGCCGGTGACGTGCGTGGTGCGGATCTCCGCCTTCGAGATCTTGGTGATGATGGCGTTCTGCAAGCCCATCAGGAAGCACAGCAGGGCCACGGTGGCCGGCACGAACACCACCCGGTATTGCCCAAGCGACGTGCCCATCAGGCCAAAGAGCAGCAGCAGACCTGCTTCGAGCATCAGGGGCAGGGCAAACTCGCTTTGGGTGCTGCGCCGGCGTCCCCAGTTCACCAGCACAGCCGTACAGGCGGCACCGCAGAGAAACGCCAGCAGCGAAGCCAGTCCGGCGAGCACCAGAACGATGTTGCCGAGCACGAGGTCATCCGCCATCGCGGAAACGATGCCCGACATGTGCGACGTGTATTGCTTGACGGCGAGAAACCCACCTGCGTTGGCAGCGCCCGCGACAAAGGCCAGGCATTGCCCGAGGCGCCGGTTGGCGTCGTCGGAGCGCTTGGGGCTGGTCAGGCGGCGCAGATACTGGATGGGCATACCCAATCCTGGCGGCAGGAGAGGCGACATGATACGCCGCGCCCCACCCTGCCCATCGGCGGCGACTACGGATTGATGTACTGGAACAGCGACATGCCCTGCATCGCCGTGAACGTCTTCTGCGCGGCCTGCAATGACACCTGTTGCTGCGCGAACTGCGAGATGGCGGTGGTGTAGTCCACCGATTGCAGCTTGGCGATCTGCTCCTTCAACTGCTCGCCGTAATTCGAGCCGCTGCTGTTGAGCGTGGTGATCTGCGCCTGCTGCGTGCCCACGGTCACCTGCGCCTGGAGCGCCACCTGGTAGGCGTTGTCCAGAGTGCCCTGTGCGGTCTGCACGGCCTTCTGCAGGTTGGCGACGTCGGTGGCCTGCGTGGCGGGGTTGATCGGCGTGGAGAGCGCGGCGATCAGGTTCTCGTACGTTTTGAAGATGCTCTGGTTGGTATTCGGGTTGGCCGGGTCCGTGTTGGCAATGCGTACGAACACCGCGTCGCCCGACACCGAAGTGGGCATCGAGATGTTCTGCGACACCTGGACGGTGGGCGGCTGGCCAGTGCCGACGTACTGCACGCTGCCGCCGGAGCTGACAAACGGGTCGGTCGTGCCGTTGGCGCCGCCAAAGAGGGCCACGCCCGACGCATCGCGCTGGTTGGCGATCGACAGCAGCTGCTGATACTGCTGCTTGACCTGCGCCAGCACGCCAATGCGCTGCGAATCGGTCATCAGCGTGGTGTTGGCGCTCACCAGCGACTGCTTGCCCTGCTGCAGCGTGGTGACCAGGTTGGTGAGCGCAGACGACACGTTGGTCAGGCGCGCATCGGTGGCATCGCGGTTGGCCTGGTACTGATCGTTGGCGTCCTGCGTCTGTTGCAGTTGCACCATCTGGCCATAGGCGGTCGGGTTGTCGCCCGCGCTGTCGAGTGCGATGCCGCTGGAGATCTGCCGCTGCAAGGTGAGCAGGTTCGACTGCGTGTTCTGCATCGAGGCGCTGGACAGCGCGAAGAACTGGGCGGTACTGACTCGCATGATCGGTCCGGGCGGAAGGCTTTAGTGCGTTATCGGCAGGGCTGGGCGGTTCTGCAGTCGGCGGCGACTGTCAGTTGGCGATCGACAGCAGCGAATCGAACAGCGCGTTGGCCGTCTGCATCACCTTGGCGGCGGCCTGGTAGGCCTGCTGGTACTTCATCAGGTTCATCGCCTCGTCATCGAGGTTCACCCCCGAGACCGACTGCTGCTGCGACGTCGAGCTCGCCAGCAACGCCTTCTGCGAAGTCAGGTTCGTGCTGGCCTGGTTGGCCTGCACGCCCACTTGCGTGACGAGGTTGTTCCACGCCGAGCCGAGCGACGTGGTGCCGCCGTCCAGCAGGTTCGCATTGCGCAGCTTGGCCAGCGCGCTGGCATTGCCGTTGTCGGTGCTGTTGGCGGTGTTGGCCGAGATGGAGAACGTGTCGCCGTTGCCAGGCGTGCCCGAGAGCGTCAGCTGCACGCCGTTGAACGCGTACGTGGCGCCTTGGGTATAGGGCGCGGTGCCGCCGGTATAGGTGGTCGACGTGCCGTTGACGGTCACCGTCACGCTGCCCGGAAAGCCGGAAAGCGAGCCGCCCACGGCCGAGCTGTACGTCAGGCTGATCGGCGAGGCAAGCGGTGCGCCGGCATACGTGCTGTCCACGCCGATGGACGACACCGCCGCATTGCCGGTGTTGTTGCTGCCCTGCGTGAGCACCACCGGCGACGCTGCCGCCACGTTGTGATAGTCCGTGGTCAGCGTCTGCATCGTCGAGGCAGCCTGGACGGTCGGGCGCACGAGGAACGAATCGCCGCTGTTCATCGTGCCCGACAGGTTCAGCGTGACGCCGTCGATGGTGGTCGGCCAGCTCGTCACCGTCACGGCACCGGAGCCGTCCGGGTAGTGCGAGACGGTGTAGGCCCCGCCCTGGTACTTGATCTGGTAGTCGTAACCCTGCCCCGCATTGGCATTGGTGATGCTGGCAGTCAGCGTGGCGCTGCCCGTGTTGTTGGCACTGGCGGCCACGCTCGGGCCCGCCACGGAGAAGAGGTCCGTGCCCATCTTGCCGTTGGCGTCCATGCCGAGCTTGTTCTGCGCGTTCACGTCGGCGGCCACGGCGGTGGCCAGGCGGCCCAGGCTGTTCTGCGCCGGGATGAGCGTCTTGTTGCGGAACTCCATCAGGCCGCCCAGCGCGCCGCCGCCCAGCTGGCTGTCGTCGATGTTGACGACGCCAGCCGGGCTCTTGTAGCCCACCGACAGCTGCGTCGGGTCGTACTGCGATGGCACCGCCGTCAACTGATAGCTCTGGTTGCCCTGCACCAGCGCCTGGCCATTGCCCACGTAGATGTTGTACTGACCGTCGCCGGTCTGCACCACGCTGGCCTTGATCGACTGGTTGAGCGTCTGCACGAGCTGGTCGCGCTGGTCACGCAGGTCGTTGGCCGGCTGGCCGGTCGAGCTTTCGGCCTTGGCGATCCGGTCGTTCAGGGCGGCGATCTGCTGCGCGGTGCCGTTGACCGAGCTGATCTGGGTCTGCACCTGCGTGTTGACCTGGCCGCTGAGCGCGTTCATCTGGCCGGCAATCGAGTTGAAGCGGCTTTGCAGGCTGGCGGCTGCGTTCAGGAAGACCTGGCGCGCCGTGGTGTCCGACGGCTTGGAGGCTAGGCCATCGGCCGCGTTGAAGAAGCTCGTCAACGCCGAACTCAACCCGCTGTTCGGGTCGGACATGTACTTGCTGAGGCCCGACACCAGGCTGTTGAGCTGGTCGGCCGCGCTCGTGGCGGCCTGGCCGCTCTGCACCTGGGCGGTCAGGAACTGGTCGTAGATCCGCTTGACGGTGGTCACATTGACCCCCTGCCCCAGATAGCCGACGCCTGCATACAGCGGAACGTTTTCCGTCTGCACCGCTTCCTGGCGCGAATAGCCCGGGGTGTTGGCGTTGGCAATGTTGTTGCCGGTCACCTGCAGGTTGATATCGGCAACCCGCAGGCCGGTCGCGCCAATATTCAAGAGGGAGGTGCTCATCGTTGTCTCGGTGCGGGCAGCAGGACGCCGCCGAAATCAGCTCTAGAAACAACATCGGCCGGCCAAGGACAAACTTGAGCCGGCCGATGCCACCAAATGTGGCGCTTCAATTACATTCACACGATCTGCTTGAGCACCGCCATGATCTTGTGGGCGTAGTTCGGGTCGGTGGCATAGCCGGCGCGCTGCAGCCCCTTGGCGAACGACGCCGCATCGTTGCCGTTGCCGGCCGCCACCACGTGGCTGTAGCGCGGGTTGTTGGCCAGCAGGTTGGCGTAGTCCTTGAACGCCTCGGCATACGAGCTGTAGGCCCGGAACTTCTCCTTGACCTTGCGGGCCACCCCGCCGATGTACTCGGTGGTGGTCACCTCGGCGGTCTTGCCCGTCCACGAACCGCCGGCCTTGATGCCGAAAAGGTTGTGCGTGTTGCTGCCGTCCTTGGCCTTGATTTCGCGGCGGCCCCAGCCCGATTCCAGCGCGGCGTGGCCGATCATGAAGTTGGCCGGGATGCCGGTCTCCTGCGCCGCCTGCGAGGCGTGGCCGATCAGCTTGTTGTAGAAGCTGGCCATGCGGTCGCCGCGCGGCTCCGAAGCCACGCCGGACAGGTCCGCCTCCGGCAGCATGTCGGCGGCCTTGCTTTCCGCCTCGGCCTGCTTGCGCAACGCCGCCAGGGCGCGCTCCACGCGCGCCTCGAGGCCGGGGCGCGGCACGGTGCTGATGCCCGAGCCGTCGTCTTCCACTCCAGACGCTGCCGACGCGGCCATGCTGTTGAGCGATGTGCGCGCGATCGCCTTGGCCGCATCGGTGGCCGAACCCGCGGCGCCCGGCAGCGCGGTATTCGTGGCCGTGCTGCTGGACAACGCCGTGTTGACCTTGCCGCCCGCATCCGGATCCACGCGGTTGGCCTGTCGCAGCATCTGCTTGAGCAGCTGGTCGGCCACGCCCACGCCGCGCGAGGCCATCGTCTGCGAAAGCTGCTGGTCGAGCATCGACGTGTACATCTTGGTCGACGACGAATCGAACGGCCCGTTCTGCGGCGATGCATCGCGCATCTGCTTGAGCATCATGTTCACGAAGATCGCGTCGAACTGTTTGGCGACGGTCTTGGCCGCGCCCGTCGGGTCGGTGCGCGCGGTCTGCTTGAGCGATTCGAAGCCGCGCGAATCGAGCGCGAGGCGGGTAGTCAGGTCGGTCGGGTTCATGGCATCACCCCGGCGTTAAATGATTTCCAGGTCGGCGCGCAGCGCATTGGCGGCCTTCATTGCCTGCAGGATCGAGATCAGGTCCTGCGGGTTGGCACCGATCGCGTTGATGGCCTTCACCACGTCGGCCAGGTTGGTGCCGCCCTTGACGTTGATGAGGCTGCCGCCCTGCTGCTTGACCTCGATGTTCGAGCGCGCGCCCGCCACCGTCTGCCCTTGCGAGAACGGCGCCGGCTGGCTCACCACCGGCTCGGTGCTGATGGTGACCGACAGGTTGCCGTGCGCCACCGCGCAGGGCTCGAGCTTGACGAGCTGGTTCATCACCACCGAGCCCGTGCGCGCGTTGACGACCACGCGGGCCGCTGCCAGTGCAGGCGTCACTTCAATGTTCTGCAGCTTCGCCACAAACCCGACGCGGTCCGACGCCAGGGCCGGCGCACGCACGTTGATCGTGCGGCCGTCCGCGGCCTGGGCCGTGTCGGCGCCGAACTGCTTGTTGATGGCGTTGACGATGTTCTGCACGGTGCCGAAGTCCGTCGTGCCGGTGTCGAGCTGGATGCTGCCCGCTTCGCCAACCGTGGCCGCCACGGCGCGCTCGACCGTCGCCCCGTTGGCGATGCGGCCGGCGCCGAGCTGGTTGATCTGCACCTTGCTGCCGTTGGCCGACGCGCCCGCGCCACCGATCACCACGTTGCCCTGCGCCAGCGCGTAGAGCTGGCCGTCCACGCCCTTGAGCGGCGTGAGCAGCAGCGTGCCGCCGCGCAGGCTCTTGGCGTTGCCGATGGACGAGACAGTCACGTCAATCGTCTGGCCAGGCCGCACGAAGGCCGGCAGCGTGGCCGTCACCACCACCGCGGCCGTGTTCTTGAGCTGGATGCTGGCGCCCGGCGGCACGTTGATGCCGAACTGCGTGAGCATGTTGTTGAAGCTCTGGATCGTGAACGGCGTCTGCGTGGTCTGGTCGCCGCTGCCATCCAGGCCGACGACGAGGCCATAGCCGATCAGCGCATTCTCGCGCACGCCGGCAATCGTGGTCAGATCCTTGATGCGGTCGGCGTGCGCCGTGCCAGCCAGAGAAGCGAGGGCGATCAGCGCGGCGCCAAAGAGTCGTTGCAATGTCATGGCGAGGCCCCTCAGAACGGCGACACAGTGAGGAAGAACCGCGACAGCCAGCCCATCTGCTGGGCCTCGGCCACATAGCCGGTACCGCGGTATTCCATGCGTGCGTCCGCCACCTGGGTCGACAGCACGGTGTTCTGGTTGTTGACGGTGGTCGGGTTGACCACACCCGAGAACTTGATCGACTCGGTGCCCTGGCCCACGGCCATCTGCTTCTCGCCGCTCACCACGAGGTTGCCGTTGGACAGCACCTCGACCACCGTCACCGTGATCGTGGCGGTGAAGTTGTTCTGCGCGCCATTGGCGCCCTTGCTGTCGAACTTGTTGGCGTCGCTGGCCGACACGCCCAGCAGCGACAGCACACCGGCGTTCATGCCGGCAAGCGTGGGCACCGAAGCGCTCATGCTGCCGGTGCGGTTGACGCTGCCCGAGGTCTGCTTGCTGGCGGCCGTGTTCTCGGTGATCACGATGGTGATGGTGTCGCCCACCATGTGCGCGCGACGGTCTTCGAACATGCCGCGAAAACCGCCGCTGCCCGAGGCCACTTCCTGATAGATCGCCCCGTTCTGGCGCGGCGCCATCACCGGCATCGGCGGCCGCGCCGTGGTCGGACCCTGCACGATCGGCGCGGGTGGCGGCAGCATGCCGCATGCGGTCGTCAGCAAAGCAGCACCGCCAAGCAGAGCGAGGCGAACCAGGCGCGCGACACGAACCCACTCCCGCAGACTCAAGCGGGAGGCCGCCATGTCGGGCGCGCCCTTCTCTGCTTCCTTGCGCTGGCAAGACAAAGACAGGGCGTCGCCCCCGGCAGGGGGTGAAACAGGCAATGCACCAACAGCACGAGGATCAACCGGGGGGGTTCGCATCACATCACTTCCTAAAGCGGCACTGTCCAGCTTAGAGCTGCGACAGCTTTTCCAGCATCTGATCGGACGTCTGCACCGACTTGCTGTTGATCTCGTACGCGCGCTGCGTCTGGATCATGTTCACCATCTCTTCCACCACGTTCACGTTGGACGTTTCGACGTAGTTCTGGTTGAGCGCGCCGATGCCGTTCGAGCCCGGGTTGGCCAGGTTGGCCGTGCCCGAGGCTTCGGTTTCCGCATACAGGTTCTCGCCCAGGCTGCGCAGGCCGGCCGGGTTGATGAAGTTGGCGAGCTGGAACGTACCGACCTGTGTGTTGTTGACCGAGCCCGGCGTGGTGACCGTCACCACGCCATCCTTGCCGATGGTCAGGCTGGTCGCGTTCTGCGGCACGGTAATCGCCGGCTGGACCGGATAGCCGCTCGACGTCACGAGCTGGCCTTGCGCGTTGATCTGGAAGCTGCCGTCACGCGTGTAGGCCAGCGTGCCGTCCGGCATCTGCACCTGGAAGAAGCCGTTGCCGTTGATGGCCACGTCGGTCGAGTTGCCGGTCTGCTGCAGGTTGCCCTGCGTGTGCAGGCGCTCGGTGGCGACAATGCGCACGCCCGTGCCGATCTGCATGCCCGAGGGCAGCGTCGTCTGCTGCGACGACTGCGCGCCCGGCTCGCGCACGTTCTGGTACAGCAAGTCCTCGAACACGGCGCGCGAGCGCTTGAAGCCCGTCGTGTTGACGTTCGCCAGGTTGTTGGAGATGACGTCCAGCTGCGATTGCTGCGCGTCCATCCCGGTCTTGGAAATCCACAGGGAGCGAATCATGTTCGAGTCCTTGGTTGATTCAATTCAATACGCCGCCGCTCAGGCGTGGCGCAGCAGTTCGTTGGCCGATTGCGCGTTCGTGTCGCTCGTGTGCAGCGACTTCATCTGCATCTCGAGCTGGCGCGAAATCTCGATCATGTTGACCAGCGAGTCGGTCAGGTTGACGTTGCTGCCTTCCAGCGCCCCGCCGGTGATGCGCACGCGCTCGTCCACGGCGGCGTCCTGGCCGTCGCGCTGGCGGAACAGGCCATCGGCGCCTCGGTCGATGTTCGACGGGTCGATGCTCACCAGCTTCAGGCGCCCGAGCGCCACGGGCGGCGTGCGGTTGTCTGCGCTGATGGCGTTGACGGTCCCGTCCTTGGCGAACTGCACCGTGGTGTCGGGCGGCAACGTGATCGGGCCGCCGTCGCCCAGCACGGGCTGGCCCGAGAGCGTCTGGATCGTGCCGTCCGCGCCGAGCTGGAACGTGCCGGCACGGGTGTAGGCCTCGCCGCCGTCGGGCGTCTGTACGGCAAAGAAGCCGGGGCCGTCGATCGCCACGTCCAGGCTGCGGCCCGTGGTCTCGATGGGACCGGGCGAGAGGTCCGTGCCGATGGCAGAAGCCATCACGTACGCGCGCGTCGGCGAGCCGTCGCCTTCCACACCGACCGTATGGAACGCATCGATCTGCGCCTTGAAGCCGGTAGTGCTGGCGTTCGCAAGATTGTTGGCGCTGGCGGCCTGCTGGTCGAACAGGTGCTTCACGCCGGTCATCGATACGTAGATCGAGCGATCCATGCGAGGCTCCTAATTACATGCTCACCAGCGTCTGCAGGATGGTGTCCTGCGTCTTGATGGTCTGCGCGTTGGCCTGGTACGAGCGCTGGGCGATGATCATGTTCACCAGCTCCTGGCTCAGGTCCACGTTCGATTGCTCCACCGCCGACGACTGCAGCAGGCCGAACGAGCCCATGCCCGGCGTACCCAGGTTCGGGGCGCCCGAGTTGGATGTTTCCACCCACTGATTGCCGCCGATGTTCTGCAGGCCTTCCGGGGCCTTGAAGTTGGCCATGGCAACCTGGCCCAGCGTGGCCGTACGGCCATTGGAATAGCGCGCCGTGATGACGCCGTCCGTGCCGACCGAATAGCTCGCCAGGCGGCCCGTGGCGTAACCATCCTGCGTCACGCCCGGGGCGGTGTCGTTATAGCCGCCGCCGTATTGCGTCGTGCCCGTGAAATCCATGCTGGCGATGCTCATGCCAGCAAACGCCACGCTGATCTTGCTCGGCGTGGAGGTCAGCTGGCCGTTGCCGTTGAAGGTTAGCGAGGTCACCGGGTTGCCGCCGGTGGGGTTGTTGCCGTCCACCTGCGAGTAGACATCCCAGCCGGTGGCGGTGCGCACGTAGTAGTTGGTCAGCATGTGCGCGGTGCCCGTGCCGTCGTACACCTGCTCCGAAACGGAATGGTTGAACGTGGCCGAGTTGGTGGGCGAGAACGGCGTGGTCGTCGGCGGCGTGGCGGCGGCGTCCAGGTTGATGCCGAACGCGGTGTTCGTGGTCGCCAGCGGTGCCAGGTCGTTGACGGGAATCTGCAGGTTGGTCAGCACGGCGGTGTTGACCTTGCCGGTGGAGTCCACACCGTAGCCCGTCAGGTTCTGGCCGGTAGCCGAGATGATGAAGCCGTTCTTGTCGGTCTGGAACTGGCCGTTACGCGAGTACGACACCTGGCCGCTGGACGCGTCGACCAGGCGGTAGAAGCCCGTGCCGTTGATGGCGATGTCCAGCGGGTTGCCGGTGATGGTCACGTTGCCCTGCGTGAACGACTGCGACACCTTGGTCACGTTCACGCCCTGGCCGACCTGGTTGTCGGTTGCGCCCACCAGCGAGCGGGCATAGACGTCGCCGAATTCGGCGGTCGACTTCTTGTAGCCGACGGTGTTGGCGTTGGCCACGTTGCTGCCGATGACGTCGAGGTTCTTGGACGCGGCGTCCAGACCGCTCAGGCCTTGCTGGAATCCCATAGTGTTCTCCCGTGGAAGATGAAAAGCGCGGGGCCGTCCCCGTCGCTGATCGGTGATGCGTTACTGAATGGAAGCAACGTCCGACAGCCGCGCCGTCGCGCCGGAGGCGAGCACCAGCTGCATCGTGCCGTTGTTGATCGTCACACCTGCCACCTTGTCCAGGCCCAGTGCGTTGGCCGTGGTGGTCTTGCCGCCCAGCGTCGCCGACACCTTGATGCTGTAGGTACCGTCGGCAAGCTGGTTGCCCTTGTCGTCCTTGCCGTTCCAGGTGTAGTTGCCGCTGCCGGCAGTCATCTGGCCGAGGTCCACCGTGCGCACCGCCACGCCCGCGGCGTTGGTGATGGTGACGACGACATCGTCCGCGCCGTTGGGCACCGAGACCCCGAAGTTGGCGGCGCCCGACGACAGCGTCAGGGTGCTCGTCGGCACCTGCACGGTGCGGCCGATCATCGACGAGGCCTGCGTGGCCGCGTTCTGCGTCAGCATGCTCGACATCGTGGTGTTCAACTGCTGGATGCCGTTGACCGTGTTGATCTGCGCCAGCTGCGAGGTCATCTGCGAGTTGTCCATCGGGTTGAGCGGATCCTGGTTCTGGAGCTGCGCCACCAGCAGCTTCATGAACGTGTTCTGCAGATCGCTGCCGTTGGTGATGGCCAGCTGGTTGCCGGTGGTGGTACCGGTCGTGCTTGTGGTGCTGCTGGTGGAGTTGACGGTCATGTTGGTCTCTCGTGTATCGGGCGCCCGTTGACAGCGCTTACTGGCCCAGGGTGAGGGCCTTGGAGGCCATCGTCTTGGTGGTGTTGGCGACTTCCACGTTGGCCTGGTACGAGCGCGAGGCGGAAATCATGTTCACCATCTCGTCCACCACGTCCACGTTGGGCATGGTCACGTAACCGTCGGCATCGGCCAGCGGGTTTCCCGGCTGGTGCATGCGCTTCATGGGCGTGACGGTGTCTTCGACCACGCGGTCGACCGACACGCCGGTGGCGTAGTCGTCAGACTCCTGCGCGGGCGAAAACACCACCTGCTTGGCGCGGTAGGGTGTGCCGTTCGGGCCGGTCACGCTCTCGGCGTTGGCCAGGTTGGAGGCCACCACGTTCATGCGCTTGGACTGCGCGGTGAGCGCGCTGCCAGCCACATCCATCACCTTGAATAGCGACATGTCGATTCCGCTGTCTTTGAAACTGTTGTCGGATCAGATCCGCTGTTTGTGTGGGCGCTCTCCGGGCCAGCACCTTGCCGGCCCGGGGCGCCGCATCACTCCCGCCCCTCTTTCGCCGCGCGTCACAACCCGCGCGGTCGTCCTGCAACGTTGCCGTGCTAGCTGCTCTGGATGGCGGCCAGCATCGACTTGATCTTCTGCGTCACGATGGTCAGGTCGGCCTCGTAACGCACGGTGTTGTCGGCAAAGCGCATGCGCTCGCCGTCCATGTCGACCGTGTTGCCGTCGATCGACGGCTGCTGCGACGTGCGGTACTGCACTTCGCCCTGCAGCGCCTTGGTCTGTTGCGACAGCGATGCCTGCATCGGTGTCACCTCGCCGGCGGGCGCACCGTTGACGTTCAGGTGGCCGGCCGCCGTGGCGGTCATCGGCAGGGCGTTGCCGCTGTGCTGGCCGACCGCCTTCTGCAGCGCAGACTGAAAATCGAAATCGCGCGCCTTGAAGTTGGGCGTATCGGCATTGGCGATGTTCGAGGCCAGGATCTGGTGCCGCTGCGAACGCAACCGCAGCGCCTGCTCCTGAAAACCGAACAACTGATCCAGCTTGTCGACCATGTGTGTGTTCCGTGTTCCGTGGGATGGAGAACGCGGCATCGGCAGCCCCTTCAAAACCGCCGATGCCGTCTCCAAACCGCTGTATTGCTGAGTTGCCGTCATGCAGCCTCAGTGGCAAAGGCCTGCCTGCGGGCCCGACGCCGGCCGGGAAAACCAGGGCACCGGAGCAGGTTGCACGGTCCGGCTGCACAGCCGCCGCGCAACGCCAGGGACTTCACCACGTTGCAAAGTCTAGGGGCCGATGCGCAACCGCATTCGTCTGAATAAGGGGGGGATTGGCCGACATTTCCGGATTTGGCGCCCCCGCGCGCGTGGCTACACTCCACTGGACTTTTGATGGAGGCTTGCCATGCCACAGCGGTTTGCACGTGAGGCAGATCACCCGACTTTCGCGACGGCGCGGCGCGCGCGGGCCGCGGCCATGCCGCCGGCCGCCGGGCGACGCCTGCTGCTGGTGATCCTCGCGCTGGGGCTGCTGGCCGGCCTCGTGCGCCCGATGCCGGCGCACGGGCAGGGCATGATGCGCGTGGGGTATGCGCCCGCCGCAGCCGCCATGCCGGGGGCGTCGCAAGCCGGCCAGCCCACCGCCATCCAGGGCCCGAACGCCATCCAGATGCAGATCCAGCAGCAGTTGCAGTCGCAACTGGACATCCTGGGCGGCACAAACGAAACCGGTGCGCCGCGCGCATCGGTCGAAGTCGGCCCGGTCGACCCGCGCGTCGCCAACCAGCCGTGCGACCAGATCGACCTGATGCTGCCCGCGGCCAACCGCCTGCGCGGCCGTATACAAGTGGGCGTGCGCTGCCGCTCGCCGCACGCGTGGGCGGCGTGGGTGCCGGCCACCATCCAGATCACAGGGACGTACTACGTGGCCGCCCGCGCCTTGCCCCCGGGCAAGACCCTCGACATGAGCGACCTGGAAGCCCGCACCGGCGATCTGTCGATGCTGCCGCCGTCGGTCGTGCAGCAACCCGCCGACGTGGTCGGCCGCGTGCTGCTCACGAGCGTGGCCGCCAGCCAGCCGCTGCGCGCCGAAAGCCTGCGCTTGCCGGTCGCCGTGCAGGCGGGCCAGACCGTCAAGCTGGTTGCCGAGGGTGGCGGATTCCAGGTCACGAGCGACGGCCGGGCGCTGAACCAGGCCGCAGTCGGCCAGGTGGCGCAGGTGCGTACCGCCAACGGCAACGTCGTTTCGGGCATCGCGCAGTCGGCGGGCGTGGTGGCCATCCAGTTCTGACCCGAGAATTGCGATTGCTCGATCACTTTGAAACTGCAAAGCGACGTGCAGTACGCCCGCTAAAGTTTGGGGCGGGGTTGGCCGATATGGGTGTTAGGATGAACGCGCTCTTCGGAGACACCCGTGAAAATCAACCATATCGTCAACAACGCCCCGGCGATTGCGCCGACCAAGGACACTGCGTCCGGGTCGACGCGTGCCGCTGGCTCGCATGCCGCCAGCACGGCAGCGGCGGGCACGGCGCGCCACACCGGCGATGCGCCGTCGCTGTCAGTCCAACAGGTCTCGCGCCAGGTGGGCAGCGGCGACTTCGATGCCGCGCGCGTCGAGCAGATCCGCCATGCCATCCAGAACGGCACGCTGAAGATGGACGCCGGCAAGATCGCCGATGCGGCGCTTTCCGACGCCCAGTCGCTGCTCTCGGCACAAAGCAAAAAGGCCTGACGGGACACTCCCGTCGCGCCTCCTCCAACCCTGAAGACGCCGCCGGCCCCTGGCCGCACGCGGTGGGGCGGTGTGCCGGCCGGCGGCTGCCCAAGCTGAGGTCGCCTCGCCCATGGACAACACACTGCTGATCCGCACCCTGGCCGACGAGCAGGAACTGCTGCGCGCCGCCAACCAGACCCTGGAAGCCGAAGCGCAGGCGTTGCGCGACGGCGACATGGTCGAACTCGAGCGCATTACCCAGACCAAGCACCAGCAGCTCACCGCCCTCGGCGCAGCCGACCGTGAACGCCGCCTCTGGTGGGCGCAACACGGCGGCGCCGATCCGTACGGGCTGGTCAAATACCTGCGCACCGACGAAGCCGCCAGCCGCCTGTTCGACGAAAACCTGGCCCTGGCCCGCACGCTGCGCCAGCGCAACCTCGACAACGGCGTCCTCATCGACCTGCGCCTGCGTGCCACGCAGAACGCGCTGCAAGTCCTGCACGCTGCCAACAACGGCGGCGGCACACCCTATGGCCGCGACGGCAAGCAACCGCTCTCGATGCCGCGCTTCTCGGTCGTTGCCGAATAGGTGCCACCCGCCTGCCGTTTCCTCGCCTGACGGCCCGCGAACGCTGCTTGACGTTTACGTCAATGGGCATGAAGTGGGGCTGGCTGCCGCCGTCCGATCCTGATATCTATAAGGGGTCTGGCACACCGCCGATCGGGATAAGCAAAAAGGTTTACATCCGATTGATGGGTGCAACAAGCATGCTGGGGATTTATTCTGCGATTTTTGGCGGGGTTAATCCTCCGCGCCTGGCGACATAAAGAAGCAAAAAACCGGGAGGGAAATTGCGCCTGATTGGCGCGCCAAGGTTTCGGCCCGGCGGCACCGCTGCGTGGTGACTGCCGGTTGAACGGGGAAATATACCGAAGCCGCGCGCCATTGCGTTTCCACAAGCCCGTTTGCATTGATTTTGGATCCCGCCGATCCAAATCCGCGCAGCGACGGCGATTCCGGGAAATGGGAAAAACAACCATAACCAGACAGGCGGCGCAGTGAAATCAATCGTAGTAGAGGCACACCCGTTGGTGCGTGCCGGCGCGACTCACGTCTTGCAATCCTTGCCGGCCATTTCCGAGGTTGTCAGCGTCGAACCGGACGAAGACCTTTTTGAAAACCTCGCGGCGCATGCGGACGCCGAACTCGCCCTGATCGGCCTGCCGCTGCCGGGCATCGACGATCTGCCGGCGCTCTCGCGGTTGCTCCAGCAGCCGCATCCGCGGCATGTCGCCGTACTGAGCGAAAACGATTCGGTTGCGCACGTGCGCGCGCTCATGCAATTGAATGTCTCGGCCTATCTGCTGAAAAGCTATTCCGGCAAATTGATCGGGGCGGCACTCGAACTCGTGCTGGCCGGTGGCCGTTATGTGCCTGCGTCCGTCGTGTTGGCCCGGCCCGAAACCATTGCGGCCGGCGCGCCCCGGGGCCATGACGACTGCGCATTGCTCGGACTCACGCAGCGCCAATACGAGATACTCGTTCTGCTTTCCCGCGGCCATCCGGTCAAAACCATCAGCCGCATGCTGAATATCTCGGAGGCGACCACGAAAGCGCATATCAATGCGCTTTATCGGCGGCTCGAAGTGCGCAGCCGTACCGAAGCCGTGTTCGTCGCCACGCAGCGCGGCGCCATGTTGCTGAACGGTCCGCAGGTCGGCGCAGAAACGCCGCTGCGCCTGGCACGCACCGGCTGACACCGTCTTCCTTCGCGCATAAAAAACGGCGCCCACATCGGGGCGCCGCTGGAATATCCCGCCCACGCTGTCGACACGCGGGCGGCAGATGACAAGAAAAGCGAGACGACTCCGCTCAGAACTTCGCGCGGATGCCCACGCCGAACGTGTCGGCCGAGCTCAGGTCC